>Ga0209344_10000266_pt1 | contig 102904 bp, 77 predicted proteins | sample Cruoilmetagenom6_FD_187293 | JGI IMG/M metagenome (GOLD analysis project Ga0209344, IMG submission 187293) | Oil polluted marine microbial communities from Coal Oil Point, Santa Barbara, California, USA - Santa Barbara Oil Seep Sample 6 (SPAdes)... | ecosystem: Environmental > Aquatic > Marine...
AAGAATTAAAAAAGATTCAAGACAATCAGTATTTTAATACTAAAGGCTGGGTAAAAGCAACACCTGAAGAGGTTTTGTATTTTTCTGCTGTAGGATATTATTTTGCAGAAAAACTACAAAGTGAATTAAATATTCCTATTGGTATTATTCACAATGCCGTACCAGGTTCACCTATTGAATCTTGGCTATCTAAAAAGGTTATTGCACAAGATACGGCCTTTACAAATTTTGTAAAACAACGATGGAAAGCCAAAGAAGAGGAAAAAGATGCGATGATTTCAGTAGCGAAACATCAAATATCACTGAGTGAAGATGTCAATCAGAAACATCCTTGGATGCCGAGTTACAATTACGAGAATGGCATATTACCTATAAAGAACGTACCAATCAAAGGTGTTATTTGGTACCAAGGAGAATCCAATGCAGAAGCACCTGTGTTGTACCAATCTATGTTTAAAAAAATGGTGGAGTTATGGCGTACAGATTTTAATGCAGACGTCCCTTTTTATTTTACACAATTAACCAGCAGAGAAGACAGACCTGCATGGCCAGAATTTAGATATGCGCAAAGCGAATCATTAAATGAAGTGCCCAATACCAAAATGGCCGTAATATCTGATGTTGGTGATCGGCAAGATACACATGCAAAAAACAAACAACCTGTTGGCGAAAGATTGGCACTATTAGCACTCGGAGATACGTACAACGTAGTTAAAGATTATGAAAGCCCTGTGTTTGACAAAACCACTTTTTCCAATCACACCTATACGCTTCATTTTAAAGGCGAGTTTAGTGGTTTAAAAACACCACCATCACAAGATATAATTGGTTTTGAAATAAGTACAGATAACATTCATTTTGAAAAATTAGAACCTCATATTGAAGGTAAAACAATAACGTTTAACTTACCAAATAAACACAAAAAACCTTTTTACATAAGATACGCCTGGAAACCTTATACAGAAGCTAATTTAACATCGCTTAAAGGATTGCCTGTATCAACGTTTCGATCTCAAATAGATTAAGCTTTAATAGTGAGGTCAACAATTTTAATTAAAAGATAATATTGAACATAAATATGATAAACCCAGAGTCGAAGGTAAAAGTTAATGGATCCGGAAAAGATATTAATTTACTTAAACATACATGGAAAGCGCAATGGATAACACATCCAAGCGAATCGACGCTAGACTATGGTGTTTTTATTTTTCGTCATGTTTTTACTCTCGAAAAGAACATAAATGAATTCATCATTTTTGTGTCTGCCGACAACCGTTATAGACTTTTTGTTAATGGCGAACGTGTTTGTTACGGACCATCCATTGGGGATACCGCACACCAACGTTATGAAACACTTAATATAGCCGACAAATTAAACGTGGGTAAAAACGTTATTGCTGCTGAAGTCGTGAATTTCGGTGAGTACAGAAGTGTTTCGCAAGTGACTTACCAAACGGCTTTTATCTTACAAGCAGACCGAAACCTTAACTTAGATATTAATACCGGAAGTGCCAATTGGAAAGTGATTAAAAACCATGCATTTTCACCAGTTAAGATTACAAGCGAGATGATGAATGCTTATTATGCGGCTGGACCACGTGACCATGTTGATGACTCAAAATACCCTTGGGGTTGGAACCAATTACAGTTTAATGACAACCATTGGCTAAACCCTAAAAGCACAACGACAGAGTTTGCTGTGGGTAGAGGTTTTTTATACGGAGGGGCTTGGCATTTAGTGCCAAGAACCATTCCTTTTATGGAAGAAAAAACAGAAAGGTTTCCTGAAATAATTCGCGTCAATGGCATTGAAAAAAATGACGGATTTTTAAATGGTAAAGCCACTATAATCCCTAAAAATTCAAAGGTAAAAATTCTAATTGATCAAAAATATCACACTACAGGACATCCCGAATTAACCTATAGCCATGGAAAAAACAGTGAACTAAAAATAACCTATGCAGAAGCATTAATAAAAGATGTCAATCCAGATAAAAAAGTTTCTGATGGTAATTTAAACCTAGTAGATTTAAAAGGAAATCGTAATGATTTTGAAGGAAAATCCATATTTGGGTATTATGATATCATTTGTCCTAATGGTGGTAAACATAGATTTTATAAACCGCTTTCACGAAGAACATATCGTTTCGTGGAGTTAGAAATTACGACAAAAGAAGAACCTCTAGTTTTAGAAGATTATCATGGCGTTTTTACAGGATACCCTTTTGAAGAAAAAGCAAAAGTGCAAACAGGCGATCCTTCCCTTACTAAAATTTGGGATGCCGCATGGAGAACCTTAAGGAATTCTGCTGACGAGATGTATTACGATTCTTATTATGAAAATTTACAGTATATAGGCGATACAAAAATTGCGTCTCTTATCTCAATTTATGTGTCTGGGGATGACAGATTAATGCGAAAAGCCATACAACAATTCGATGACTCGCGCACCTCAGAAGGTTTAACCCAAAGTCGATATCCATCAAACATAATTCAAATTATACCACCTTTTTCATTGATTTGGGTCGATATGATTTATGATTATTTCATGTATCGAAATGATCCTGAATTTTTACGTCAATTCATTCCTGGAATTAAATCGGTAATCGATTGGTTTGCCTCTCGTGTGGATAAAACTGGTATGGTTACAAATTTAAAATGGTGGAATTTCACAGATTGGACTATCGATTTTCCAAGTGGCATTCCTCAAGGTGCGGACGATGGCTATTCAGCAAATATCGCGTTACAGTTTGCCAAAACCTTAGATCATGCACAAGCTGTATTCCGTTATTTTAATTTAGAACATGAAGTCAATTCGTATCAAAAACTGTCTAAACGTATTAAAAAGTCTGTTTTAGAACGCTGTTTTGACACAAAAAAAGGACTTATTGCTGAAACACCAGATAAAAAAGAATTCTCACAGCACACAAATATCTTAGGGATATTAACCGATACATTTAAACAAGATGTTCAATCTGACATAATGAAAAAAGTACTTGAAGACGAGACGCTTTTTCAAGCTACAATATATTTTAAATTTTATCTCTTTAGAGCACTTCAAAAGGTAGGTTTAGGAGATTTATATTTCGATTTATTAGGATCTTGGAAAGGTATGATTGATGATGGCATGACGACTTATGGCGAAACGGATATTAATCCGCGTTCAGAATGTCATGCGTGGAGCTCGAGTCCAAACTTCGATTTTCTACACACCGTTGCTGGTATATATCCAGGCGAACATTCGTTCAAATCGGTTGTAATAGAACCAAATTTAGGACAATTAACAAAACTCGATGTCGAATTTCCGCATCCTCAAGGTATGATCATCGTTCGCTATTCAAGAAATGATAATAAAATAAATGCAGAGATTTCAATGCCAGAAGATCTTAAAGGTGAATTTAAATGGCAAGGAAAATCGATTCCACTTGTTGGAGGAAAACAAAACATAGCATTATAAAAATTTAGAAAACAGTAATATGAAATACGGTAGTTATATAAATAACGGACTTGAATATAACATAACAAATCCACAACCGCCTCGCGATTGGTTTAACATGTTGTGGAACCCAAAATACTTAGCCAGTGTAGGACAAAATCTTAATGGCTTTTCATTGTATCAAAATGAAGCTGGTGTCCTAACTAATCTATTTGGAAAACAAGATGATAGAAGTGCGCCACGACATATTTACTTAAGAGATAATGAGACTAACGACGTATGGTCCGTAGCACCAAACACAACTGGTGTTGAATTAGATGACTATAGTTGTACACACGGATTGGGCTATACCATTTTGGAAAGTAAAAAAAATGGCATCAAGGTCACATTTCAAATATTTGTACCACGCCAAGAAGCCGGTGAAATATGGTCCGTAAAGGTATTTAATGAATCAGGTAGACCACGAAACATATCTGTATTTAGCGTAGCAAAAGTGATTTTAGATGGAGTAAATCTAACCTATGGCTATAATTCTGCCGTTGATGGTTATCACGATAGAGAAAAACAACGATTGTTTTTTAGAAACCGATCGGTAAGTGTTATGACGGAAAAGTATCGCGCATTTACCTATACTGATGTACCTTTTGATCATTTTGACATTAGTAAAGATGTATTCTTAGGTCACAACCTCAGTTTTGAAATGCCAGACTGTATCGTTAAAGGACAATTAAATGATAGTGATGCTTCAACAGAATATATGGTATCTGCCTTACAGCACAATTTAAATCTGAATGATGGATCTAAACAACGTATCAATATTGTAATGGGTATTGTATTTGATGAAGCTGAAGCAGATGACTTTACGGCTTTATATGCCAATAGTGCTCGTATTGATGCCGAACTTGAAACTATCAAAAAACAAAATATAGCCAGATTAGGCCTTTCTGAATTAAACACTCCCGATGCCGATTTTAATAATCTGTTTAACGTTTGGATGAAACATCAGTTACATCTTATGGCAGATTGGGCTAGGTTTTATTTTAAAGGCTATCGCGATACACTTCAAGATGCCGCAGGTGTTGCCATTATAGATCCTGACCGCGCTTTAAAAATGTTAGAAAAAGCGTTAGAAAATCAAAAGAGTAATGGATTTTGTCCTAGAGCATTTAGAGTCTCTTCTATGGAGGTGGCAGCGGCAGATAAACATTATTCTGACTCACCAAGTTGGATTAGTCATGCCACATATTCCATCCTTCGAGAAACTGGAGACCTTAGTATGCTAGATAAAGTTGTCGCCTATTCTGATAGTGGAGAAGATACCATCTGGAATCACAACTTAAAAGCTTTAGATTTTCTTTGGAACGACAGAGGAGAGCACGGCTTAGCATTAATACGACATGGAGACTGGAATGATTTAATGGATCGCGTTGGTGCTGAAGGAAAAGGAGAAGGAGTTTGGATGAGTATAGCTCTTGCTAAAGCGCTTAAAGTGGTTGAAGAAATTGCAGCTTGGAAAGGTGACACAACAATAGCAACACAATGTGCAGAAAGATATCATGAAATTAAAGCGAATATCTTAAAATATGGTTGGGACGAAGATCACTTTATTTACGCTTACACGGATGCCGGAAATAAGGTAGGTGATAATGCTTCAGAAGAAGGGCAAGTTTTCATAAATCCGCAGTCATGGGCTGTACTTGCAGGCATTATTGATGCTGAAAAATATGAAGACATCATGACCAAAGTGGAACCCATGGTAGATACACCTGTTGGTCCTGTTCATAATTGGCCACCATTTACAAAGTACAATAAAGACATCGGTTCTATAACTGGGATTCCACAGGGTAATTTTACCAATGGAAATGTCTATTGTCATGCCGCATCCTTTAAGATTGCCGCAGATTATGCTGCAGGAAGAAACGATAAAGCCTTTGAAACCTTTAAAAGAATTCTACCTTCTGAGGAGAAATCAGAACCTTATGCACAACCCAATAGTTATGTAGGACCTTCGGCATTACGAAAAGATAGACACGTCTCTGATGACCCATGGCGAACAGGTACTGTCGCCTGGAATATGCTTAACTGTTTTGATAATCTTTTAGGCTTTAAACGAACTCTAAAAGGGATTACAATTGATCCGCAAATTCCTTCATTTTGGAATAATGTATCCTATACAAGAGTTTTTAGAGGTACAACTTTCATTATCAACATAAAACGAGGTGAGGAACAAATGATGTTGGTTGATGGAAAAGAACAAACAGATAATTTTATTGAAGTATCTGAATCTGGACTAAACCAAAAGGAAATCTCTATAGATTTTCAAATAGGAAAAACTAAAACGAATTAAATGGAGTTAGACAAACAAAATATTGGTGTAGAGGAAAATATATCGATAAAAGAAAAGATTGGTTTCAGCTTAGGAGATACAGCTTCAAATCTGGTATGGCAGACCTTAATGATTTTTCAACTGTACTTTTATACCGATATTTTTGGCTTGCCAGCAGCTGTTGTAGGTACCATGTTTTTAATTACAAAAATATGGGATTCTATCAACGATCCTGTAATGGGACTTATTGCTGATCGTACCAATACAAAATGGGGAAAATTCCGTCCTTTTCTTTTGTGGTTAGCCCTACCGTTTGCATTAGTTGGTGTACTCACCTTTACAACGCCAGATTTTAGTTTAACTGGCAAAATTATATACGCCTATGTAACCTATACGCTAATGATGATGGTATATACGGCTATAAATATTCCTTATTCTTCATTGATGGGAGTTGTTTCTGCAAGTCCTTCACAGCGTGCAAGTTTTTCACAATACAGATTTATGTTTGCGTTTACTGGCGGATTGCTTGTGCAAGCCTTAACACTTCCATTAGTTAATAGTATCGGTGGAGATAATACCAGTGTGATTTCAACAGAATTAAGTACCAATCAAATTGTAATTACTGAACATGGTGTTGGAGCTTCAAAATTAGTTTTAAATGCAGATATAGGGGAAGATGACCTGTTAACTAAAAACATTACCGTAATCGTTTATAAAAATGATTTAAAAAGCGAAATAGATGATACAACAGACATTTTATATTTAGAAGAGGGCTTTGGAACGCATACTTTAAATCCTTCAACCTATTTTGACGAAACTATTTTATCGAAGAAACGATCAGTTCAGGTGGTAAATGAAGCGAAAGGGTTTCAAGGGGTCATGATTGTATTTGGAATTATGTCCATCATCATGTTTCTAACCACATTTTATACCACTAAAGAGCGTGTTTCGCCTCCTAAAGAACAGAAAACAAACATCAAAAATGACTTTAAAGACTTGTTTAGCAATAAGCCTTGGTTGGTGCTTTTAGTTATTGGAGTGATAAGTTTGGCGTATGTTGCCATTAGATATGGATCGGTTATGTATTATTTTAAATACTACATAGAAGATGAATCGCTAGTAAGTTCGTTTCTAGTGTCAGGAACTATAGTCACCATCATTGCCATTTCTTTTACTGAGAAACTATGTAACCGATTTGGTAAAAAGAAAGTTGTCATTGCCTGCCAACTCATTGCTGGTACGTTTACAGCCTTATTCTTCTTTGTGGATAAATCTAATATTACGATGATATTTGCTCTTAATATCATTGTCAGTTTAGCTTCAGGTCCACCGGCTCCAATCTTATTTGCGATGTATACGGATACGGCAAGTTATTCTGAATGGAAAAATAACAGACGTGCTACGGGCCTAATTATGTCGGCTTCTACCATGGCTCAAAAATTTGGACTTACCATTGGAGCAGCGCTTGCCGGTTGGATATTAGCTTTTTATGGATTTAAGGCGAATACAGTACAAACAACAGAATCTGCTTTTGGTATTCTTTTAATGGTAAGTTTAATTCCTGCTGCAGGTAGTTTTCTTGTTGCTGGTATTATGAGTTTCTATCCGCTTGATAATAAAACCATGGATAAAATTGAGGGTGAATTGGAATCGAGAAGAGCCCTAGCAGAAAAACAATAAATTTTGTAAAAATTAAAAGACTATGACAATGTCAATAAGATGTATAGCGATCACAATTTCGATTTTAGTTTTAACATCGTGTAAAAATAAAATTGAAGTTAAAGAACACACTGAGGAAACTAAACAAGAACTCGTGAAACGGGTTTTTTCATTAGCAGAACATCAGTATGATTATTTAATACATAAAATAGATACCATTTCACCATTATTGAACCCAAGAAGTTTAAATAAGGATGGGTCGCTTAGAATGGCCTACAAACAAGATTGGACCTGTGGTTTTTTTCCAGGTTCACTATGGTATTTATACGAACAAACAAATGATAATAAGTGGAAAATAGAGGCCGAAAAATTTACAGAAGCCTTAGACTCCGCTCAATTTGTAAAATGGAACCACGATGTTGGATTTATGATACAAAACTCTTTCGGACAAGGCTATCGCCTTACCGGAAAGGACACCTATAAACAAGCGGTTATTGATGCGGCAAAATCCTTAAGTACACGTTACCGACCAGTTGCAAAAGTCATCCAATCTTGGGATACTGATGCGCCATGGATTCAAGGGAAAGAATTAGACATGCCTATTATTATTGATAATATGATGAATTTAAACCTCTTATATCAAGCCACTAAGCATACGGCAGATTCAACGTTTTCAAATATCGCAAATACTCACGCCACAACTACGATTAAAAACCAGTATAGACCTGATTATAGTTGTTATCATATCATAGACTATGACCATATTACAGGTGACGTACGTAAAAAAGTAAATTTTCAAGGCTTCGCTGACGAGTCTGCTTGGGCGCGTGGACAGGCATGGGGATTGTATGGTTATACGGAAGCTTATAAAGAATCGGGACATAAAATATTCCTCGAGCAAGCTAAGAAGATAGCCGATTATATTATGAATAACGATAAAATTCCTGATGATAATATTCCTTATTGGGATTATGATGCCGAAAGTACTGAAGAGATTCCCAGAGATGCCTCAGCGGCAGCTATTGTAGCATCTGCATTATTGGAATTACAAGCTTTTGATGTAGCAAATAAAAAAGAATATTTAGACTACACCGAAACCATCTTAAGAACACTTTCATCTGATGACTATTTAGCTCAAAAAAATGAAAACGGAGGCTTTATTTTAAAACATTCTGTGGGTAATTTTCATGAAAATAATGAAACCGATGCTCCACTAAATTATGCAGATTACTACTATTTAGAGGCTTTAATTCGATGGTCTAATATATAACAGTATCATTTAAAAACGGAAATTTATACATACTGCTCAAACCTTTATAAGTTTTGTCTTTTATTCATTACTGAGCCGTATAATATTATGAATTTAGAAGTTTTTATATATATATTTGAGAATACTATAATAATTAGCTATTGTATTACTAACAACTAACTTTTTAGGGTACTTTTTTGACGTTTCTTTAAAAGCCTTATAATTCTAAATTCAATTTTTTATGGGAATAACACATTTTAAACTCACTGCATTTCTCTGTGTTTTTATAATAACATCATTTTCTGTTTTGCAAGCACAAGAAATTCAAATAACTGGTAAAGTGACTTCATTAGAAGATGAGATGCCTATGCCAGGTGTGTCCATCATTGTTGTAGGAAAGAACAAGGGGACGAATACGGATTTTAATGGAGTTTATTCAATTGATGCAGAAAAAGGAGACGTACTTCGCTTTAGCTATATTGGCTTCTCTGAACAGAAGGTAACTATAGGAGATAATACCGTTATTAATATTCAATTGGTTGAATCTGTTGAAGCTCTTAACGAAGTCGTGGTTACTGCTCTGGGAATTTCACGTAAGGAACAAGCTTTAGGCTATGCTATATCTAAAGTTGATGGTGAAGAACTCGCTGAAATAAAAAGTATTAATGCCGTTAACTCGTTAGCAGGAAAAGTTGCTGGTGTAGATATTGCGCAACCAAATACAGGGTCAGGTGGTTCATCTAAAATTATTATTCGTGGAAACACAAAATTTAATGGTTCTAATCAACCACTATACGTTGTTGATGGGGTTCCAATGGATAACAACTCTTTCGGACAAGCCGGACAATACGGTGGCCAAGATTTAGGAGATGGTATTTCTTCTGTAAACTCAGATGACATAGAAACCATATCTGTTTTAAAAGGTCCTGCAGCAGCAGCATTATATGGTTCTAGAGGTGGTAATGGTGTCATTTTAATTACTACAAAATCCTTTAAAAAGAACTCGAAATCTAAATTTAATATTAATTTTTCAACAAACTCTACGTTTGATGAGGTCATAAGTGGATACGAAGATGTTCAACATGTGTATGGTCAAGGAATCGGAACTCCACCAAGAGATATTGGTGACGCTACAGGAATGTGGAGTTGGGGTGGTAAAATGGATCCAAATTTACAATTCATCTCTTTCGATGGACAGTATAGAGATTATGGTGTAAAAAAAGATAATATTGAGTCCTTTTTTAGAACAGGTTATACCATTCAAAATACCATCTCTTTATCTGGTGGTAATGAATCTGCCAACCTATTATTTTCTGCATCAGATGTAAAAATGGAGGATATTGTTCCAAATAGCGGTTTACATAGAAATAACTTCACTTTAAAAGGGCATATGAAAATGTGGGAGAAATTAACTTTAGATGCCAAAGTTAATTTTACTCTAGAAGATGTAGATAATAGACCTTATTTGGGTTATTCTGGTGCAAATACGGCATTAGCACTTTTGGGCTTACCAGGAAATATTGATCAGCAATGGTTACAAGATAGTGCAACGGATGTCAACGGTGATTATGTGTTTTGGAATTCTGCAACTCGAATTATCAATCCTTACTATTCATTATATAACATGAAAAATGAATCTAATAAGAATAGAGTTTTAGGATATGCCTCTTTAAACTATAATATCACAGATTGGTTAGATTTCAAATTCAAATCTGGTATAGATACATTTACATATGATTATTATAATTACTCACCAAAAACAACCCCTTTAGCTGAATGGGGAGAATTAACAAAAATAGACTCAAGAACTACTGAAATTAATACGGAATTTCTATTTTCTGCGAATAAAGAGCTTAACGATAATTGGACCGTTGGAGCAAGTCTTGGTGGAAACATTATGAATTATGAAAGTTCAACAAATACTATACTTGGTAAAAACCAAGGGTCAGAGGATGTCATCTCTATAAATAATTATAATGAATTCATTGTAGGACGACAAAACCCTAGAAAATCAGTCAGATCGTTTTACGGATTTGCAAATGTTAGTTTTAAAGATTATGCCTTTTTAGATGTCACAGGAAGACAAGATTGGTCATCTACATTAAAAAAAGGAAATAACGGCTATTTTTATCCATCATTTACAGGTGCCTTAGTCTTAACCAAGGCCATAGAAAATATAAAATCTAAAACAATATCTTATGCAAAATTAAGAGCCTCATATGCCGAAGTTGGTGGCGATACAGATCCTTATGCTTATAATACCTTTTTCGATTACCCATATTCTTCAAACGGAGCAAATTTTTCAACCGTAAATGATATTACTTATTTTACCAATATTAACCCTTCAAGAACAAAAGGATATGAATTTGGTTTAGACGCAAAACTTTTTAATTGGAGAGTTGGCTTAGACATAACACATTACAATCAAACCACCTATGACGAAATTATGAATATTCCTATTTCTAATTCAAACGGATTTGAATCTGCTAGTATTAATGCAGGTGAAATAAACAATAAAGGATGGGAAGTGATGGTAAATTTTGTACCTATCAAAACAGATGATCTCCGTTGGGATTTAACATTCAATTTTGCCCACAATGAGAACAAAATTGTAAAATTACATGAAGAAGCAAAAAGACAAACCATTGCAAGAGCAGATTGGATTAGCTCATTAATCACAGCAGAAGAAGGTGGCTCTTATGGAGATATTGTCGGTTACGACTTTAAACGTACTGAGGATGGTACTCCTATATTAGGTGCTAATGGACTACCTTTAAGATCTGATGAACAAGTGTCTTTAGGTAATGGGCAATATAAATTTACTGGAGGTATTACCAATGGTATCCAATATAAAGGATTTAGGTTAAGAGCTTTAATTCAAATTAAATCTGGTGCAGATATATTATCTATGACCAATCAAAAATTATATCAACAAGGGGCACATATTGGAACCTTAGAAGGACGAGAAGGATGGGCACTATCCGAATCAGAACGGGAAAGTGCTGGCGAACTTCCAAGTAATTGGGTTGCCACAGGTGGTTACCTAGCACAAGGGGTCATTGAAGATGGAGTTGGAGTAGACGGAAATCCAAATTATAGAGCTAATGACGTTTATGTAAATCCTAAAGATTATTGGGGCAGCATTGCAAATTCGCACATTATAAAACCTTTTATATACGATGCATCGTATGTAAAATTAAGAGAGGTATCTTTATCTTACTCTTTAGGACCAAAAGCACTAAAAAACATTAAATTCTTAAATGGTTTAACTTTTTCTATTATCGGTAGAAATTTATGGTTAATTTATTCAAATGTACCTAATGTCGACCCCGAATCAACTTACAATATTAGTAATGGACAAGGCTATGAATATGGTTCTTTACCACAAAGACGAAGTTACGGATTTAACTTAACTGCAAAATTTTAAAAAATGAAGACAAGTATAAAGCTATTAATAGTAGTAGTGTCTACTTTAACACTAACTACTAGTTGTGAAGATTTTAACGACTTAAATGTTGACCCAACAACCTCAACTATTGCCAACCCTAAAACCTTAATCTCTAAAGTACAAACAAGCTACTCTGGAGATAGAGAAACACAATGGAGATCTTTAGCTGCGTATCACATGTCAATTACGCAAATGATTTCAGATGGGTGGACTGTATCGCATGGGCAAGCCTATAAACTCGATATAAGTTATATGGAGTATATGTGGAAAAGTTCTTATCGTGAAATCAGTGATTTAACTTACGCCATTCAAGAAGCTGAACAAAATCCAGAACTTGTAAATTACGAAGCTGTAGCCAGAATATTAAAAGTTATGATCTTTGCTCAACTTACAGATACTTATGGAGATTTACCATATTTTGAAGCGGGCGCACAAGCAGAGGACGATAATTTACATCCGGCTTACGACAATCAGGAAGACATTTATAACGATTTCTTTAAGGAATTAAAAGAAGCTGCCGCTCAATTAGATGACTCTAAAGCTTTAGAAGGTGATTTAATGTATAATGGAGATGTAGAAAGATGGAGAAAATTTGCAAATTCTTTAAGATTAAGATATGCTATGAGATTAGTCAATGTTAATTTGTCTAAAGCCGAAACAGAAGCTGTATTGGCTATTGAAGACGGAGTAATGGAAAGTATTGATGACGCTGCCAAAGTAGAACATGGTGATTTTACAGTAAGCACAAGTGGAGCCTCAGAAATTAGAGGAAATGGATTTTCACAAGTTCAAAATTTTTCAGAAGAAATAATGGTGGCCTGTGAAACGTATGTATCTTATTTACGAGACAACGATGACCCAAGACTCTTAATGATGTTTGGAATGTATGCCGCTTACCAAGAAGATGCTACATCGCGATACAACTCAAAATCTTCTACCGAAACTAGTGTGGAGATTACAGATGAATATTTAGCTGCCTATGGAGTTCTTGAAGGCTATGCACCAGGATACTTTTTATTTGAATCACCTGAAAATGCACCAGCCGATATTTGGTCACCACGTTTCGTTGAAAAAAATGGTAGAACCGTTCAAATTGATAAATATTTTAAACCACTTCAGATAAGAAGACATTTAACACGGATTGACTTACCTTCAATATATCAATCTTATTCTGAAGTAGAACTTTGGTTGGCAGAAGCAGCTCTAAGAGGTTGGAGTAGTATTGGTGGTGATGCTAAAACCCATTATAAAAATGCCATTTTTGCTAACATTGATGAACTGGTTATAATATTAGGTGCTGAACCTAATTTAGATATTAATTCAGATGTTTACGCTGAAAATTTATGGAACAATACTACAGATAAAATGGAGGCTATAAACATGCAACATTATGTTAATAATTTTTACAATGGTATAGAAGGCTTTGCAAACTGGAGAAGATCAGGTTTTCCTGTACTTAAACCTACAACTGATAATCCGTATACGGACCAAACACTAAATGGTTTAATTCCTAGAAAATTACCATATCCTAATACTGAAATGAATTTTAACAGAGAAAATTTAGAACCCCATTTAGATAACGGAGTTAATTTTTGGGGAGCACCTGTTTGGTGGGATAATAGTTTAACAAGAGGAGTTGATTTATCAGATTAATAAAAAAAAACATTATGAAAATAAAGAATTATAGTGCCTATATTTTTAGTATTTTATTACTTCTTACATCATCTTGCAGTCAAGACGATGTAAATAATCCAACATTATCTGACACAGATTTAACCGTTTATTTTTGGGGTGAAGGAGATAACATAACAGGTATTGCATGGGAAGGTTATGATGTTTTAATAGGAGAAACACTAGACCTAAACCTACAAGTATCACCAAGTGAAGACACCACCGTAAAATGGGTAGACGACGAGACTGGTGAGGTGTTAAGCAACAATTTAAATTATACTTACGCTCCTACTGAAGAAGAGACCAAAAGAGTTAATTTTATTGCAACCCGACCTTCTGGATATGAGAAAACAGTGGTCTTTAATTTTAGAGGTAATCTCGATGGTTACACGAGTAGAATTAACGAATGGCAATCTATTCCAATTCCGCAAGGCACTCAAACAGGTACATTTACTGTTGAGTTTGATATGATTCCTAGTAAAGACATCATGGATGGTGTTGTTGGTATCTTAGATGGTATTGCAACAACGTATTCTGATAACTCATGCATTGTAAGATTAAATCCTTCAGGAAAAATAGATGCTTATGATGATACTGGGTACGCAGCGGATAACGAGCTAGAATATCATGCTGGTTTAACGTATCATGTAAGAATGGATATCGATGCCGTTACTATGACTTATGACATATACGCCAATGAGCAAGGTGGCGACGTTGTTCAAATTGGAGAAAATTATAAATTTAGACGTAAAATTACACACCAAGATTATTGGTCTATGGTCGCTGGTAATTTTAATTTGGATGATCCTGGAACGCATAGAGTTTTAAATATGGAAATCACAACACTAACACAAAATCAAGCTCCTGTTTTTCTACCTGTGGATGATGTTGTATTAGCGGAAGGAGCAGTTTTAGAAGTAGAAATTGAAGCCGTAGATCCTTTAGGCGGTAATATTACTATGGAAGCAAATGATTTACCGCAATTCGCAAATTTTGTAGATAACGGCTTTGGATCTGGAGCAATAACTTTTGACCCATATTCCGATTGCGGAGGATGCGATTTAGGTACCTATGATATTACCATCGTTGCTACTAATGGTGTAGAATCCTCTGAGTTAACTTTTACTATTGATATTGTTGATCCAAACGCGGCCTTCGATGTAACTGCGGATGCAGGAGATGCTACAATTTGGAGTGGAGGCTCTGTGGATGCAACATGGACTCAACTATTTGGTGGTCACGTAGTCACAGGCATTGGTGGTGATGATCAAGTCGTTGGTGTAATGCCATTTGCTTTACCAGAAATCCCTGAAGGTAAAAGAGTAAAATCAGCCGTTTTAAAGGTCAATGTCGTTAATAATAACTCTTGGGTTCCCGTAGAGTTTGATGTGTACGCTATAGCTTCCAGATCAACTTCAGAGGTTCTATCTACAGACTATTTTACAGGAGATTATAATACCGATGCCAATGCTACTGCAATTCAACAAGGTTTTATCACTGATGGAGATGCTCTTGGCGAATTTGTTATGGATGACCCATCAGGCATAACTTTAGCAACTTTTATGAATGACCAATATGATAATGGAGCAAGTGCCGGAGAATTTATGTTTCTTAGAATTGGTGCTAACCGAAATGACATGCCAATTTGGGCGCATTTACAGTTTGATAGTGCAGAATCAGGGGCAACCGCTCCTATTCTAACAGTGACTTTAGAAGATGAGTAAGCTTTGTTATCTAAAAAATATAAGTATTTAAAACTTACTAAAAATAGAAACCTCCAGTACAACGTAATACATTGTGCTAGAGGTTTTTTAAGTTTAATATTTTATAATGAATGCTGTTTTCTTGCTTAAAAATATAAATGTTAGATTTTAAGCAGGTTCAAAATCCTTTTTTAATGATTCTTTGGCCAATTTTAATTCTAACTCAGTAAAAGGCCTTGCTTCTGAAGCAGAGACCGCTCCTTTTAACTCGCTAATATTTTTAGCTCCTGATAAAACCGTTGAAATCCCTTTCTGATCCAATACCCAACGTAAGGCAGCTTGTGGCATATTTTTAACGTCATCTCTCATTAAAAACTTGAAAGCCCCTACTTGGTCAACGCGCTCTGCAATGTCTTCACGCGAATAACGTGCATTCAATGTGCCTTCTGCAAATTTTGTATCTTTTGTAATTGCTCCTGATAAAAACCCGTTTGCCAAACACTCTCGTCCAAAGACACCAATTGGGTATTCTTGTAATTCTTCGATTAATTCCTGAGATTCTTTATTCATTAAACTCAATACCACTTGAATAACGTCTATTTTACCTTCTTTTGCCCATTGACGTGCCATATTTTCGGTCTGATGAAACATGGAAATAGAATGCCCAATAAATCGTACTTTACCTTGTTTTTTAACTTGTTCAATTCCTTCCCAGACATCATCATCGATTTCTTCAGGAGAAAAAGGAGAATGAAAAAACAACACATCGATATAATCGGTTTGTAACCGCTTTAAACTCTCTTCTACGGAATCAATTACTCGCGATTTATAAAATTGAGACGCTCCATTTTTAATCGTCGGATTTCGTCCAAATTTTGTAGAGATATGTACCTTATCACGTTTGCCTTTTAGTGCTTTTCCTAAAACTATTTCGGCAACACCATCTTGTTCTGGAGTACCATACTGCGGTGCTGTATCAAAAATATTAACACCCATATCAATACCGGCATGAATGGTATTTATCCCATCCTTTTCATCAACACCACCATAAACTTTGTTACCAAAAGCCCAAGTACCCAAACTGATTTCACTAATTTCTATACCCGTTCTTCCTAATTTTCTATATTTCATAAATATTTTCGTTTTAACTCTTCTATAACTAAAGATGCATTTCTTAGAAATAATTTTACAATCTTTTCACCTAATGCTTTGGTCGCTAATCTTGGATCGTCACCGGAAACAGCATCTAATTCTAGCGTAACTGACCTGTCCTTTGGTAAGGTCTCTAAATCTACCGTTTCAGGAGCGTAGTATAATTGTAAGGATGTTTCACCTATAGCCGAATGGTTAGCAACTAATAGATCATCTGGTAAAATATCGAATTCTGCTAATGCCCAAAATCTTCTATCTGGATATTTATTATTAAACGCTTCTGCTACTGTTTTTAAAAGCGTCAGGTGAGGTTCGCCTGCATGTCCAGATAATAAAACAATAATTTTAAAACCTTGCACAACTAGTTGTTCCAAATACTCTTCACATGCAAGCCTAATGAGCTTCTCTGAAAATTCAATAGAATGCTTAGGGAAATTGACACCTGGATAAGACTTAATTAAATTAGCAGCCAAACTAACAACAGGAAAAACAAGACCTCCATTTTTTTCTGCTAAGTCTTTGCACATGCTAAACGCTTTTATGCTATCAAGACCAGTAGGATTATGATTTCCATGATATTCAATGGCTCCCCAAGGCAAATATGCAATAGATGTCTTTTTTTGAATCGCTTCAATCTCCTGAGGTCGCATTTGGTCGTATAGTCCCCAAGTAGAAGCTGTATTTGTAGTGTCATTAACAATATTCATATCATTCAGCATTAAAACTCATCAAAAGCAATTTGATGACTTGTCACTCCTAATTGAGTCAACATTTTGGTACAGGCCTTAATCATCTTTGGTGGACCGCATAGATAAAATTCTATGGCTTTAGGGTTGGGATGCGTTTTTAAATAAGTATCAAAAACAACTTGATGAATAAAACCCGTTTGTCCTTCCCATTTATCGTCTTTTAACGGTTCAGAAAGTGCTATTTGAAAATTGAAATTAGTATGTTCATCTTGAATACTTTTGAAATAATCATCATAAAAAATTTCTTGTTTAGAGCGTGCTCCATACCAGTAACTCACTTTTCTATGGGTAGACTCATTTTCGAATAGATGCGCAATATGAGAACGGATTGGCGCCATACCAGCTCCACCTCCAATATAAACCATTTCTCTCTGTGTTGGTTTTATATGAAAATCTCCAAAACTACCAATAGCAGTTACACGATCACCTGGTTTTAGATTAAAAATATAACTAGAACCAATGCCTGGAGGACAATCTTGACCAGGTGGTGGAGTCGCTATACGAACATTAAATTTAAGTGTGTGTTCTTTAAGTCCGTTACTGGCTAATGAATAATTATTAACGCGACCAACCTTAGCATTACTACAACTTAAATCAAAAATTCTTTGATGATTCCAAACGGCAGCATAAGGCTCTGGAATATCAAATTGATTGAATGGTATTTCATTATACTCTGGAATGTTAATTTGCATATAATCTCCAGGCACAAATTCTATTTTTTCATTCGTATTTATAGGCTCAAGAATAAGTTCCTTTATAAATGTTGAAACATTTTGGTTACTAATTACTTTTAAATCATAGCGCTTTTTCTTGCGAGAACCTGCTCCACCTGCCTTTTCAATATTTAGCCAGATTTTATTATTTCGGTTTTCAATGGGATAAGTTGCCAATCCTTGACAAATAGGAGCACGTGCCGGAGAACCATCTTCAATATTAAAACGTCCATTATGTTTTGGGCATTCTATGATTTTACCTTTTATTAAACCTTCACTCAAGTGTGTATTTCCATGTGTGCAAATACCATCTGTAGCATGAAGACATCCTTGACTATCACGAAAAAGGGCAAAGGTTTTCTTTACATGATCAAATCTAATAATATCTTCAACCTCTAAATCTTTGTCAGCACAAACTTCTAACCAGCCTTCAGAATCAGGTAATACATTAGACTTTACTAAACCTTCTGGTGCGACGTTTTTTCCTTCTGGTAATTTACGTTTCACGTAATAACCAGGTTCTTTAACTTGTCTTTTTATGGCAGGTAGTATTTCACTCCAAGCACTGTAAATAGACGTGTAAACTGGAGGACAATCGTCTTTTATAAGTTCATGTAATTTAGGAAGTGCATGGTAAGGCACAAGCGGAAACATATGATGTTCTGTGTGGTAGTTCATATTCCAATATATAAACCTGCTTATTGGATTCATATAAACGGTACGGCAATTTAAACGGTGATCTAAAACATTTTCTGCTAAACCAGCATGTTGTGTAGTGTTATGCACAATCATCAGCCAAGTCCCAAAAAATTGAGGTAATACAAATAGAAATATTGGAATCCAACTACTCAAAATAATAGACAAACTAATAACAGCAATGTAAATTGCTAGGTAAATGCGTGCTATTGTAAAAATTTTGCCAAATTCAGTTTCTGGAATATACGTTTTTTCCGAATCCGTAATTTTTCCAAATGCATGCCGAATTAAACTTGGAAAGAATGTTTTGTAACCTCCCCAATTAAATAGAGATAAAATAAGATTCTTGATGTTTGGTGGACGCGGTATTTGAATTTCTGGATCGCGTCCAACAATAATAGTATCACTATGATGACGTGTATGACTCCAGCGCCAAACTACAGATTCTCTCATCACCATAAACGATGCTACTTCATAAACAACATTATTCATCCAATCGGTTTTAAATGCTGTTCCATGGCTACACTCATGCCATCTAGAGTCTGAACTTGTACCATAAAATACAGCGTAAATAAGATACGGAAATATAACCCACCATGTGCCCCAAAGTAAAATGGTAGCCACCGCTGTACTAACTAAAATAGCAACTAAAAGCAAGGTATCTATAATGGCTGGTCCATCTTTTCTTACTAATAATTTTCGCATGATTTTGCGAGGCACTGGAGTTTGGTACCAATCTGCCTCAGCAAGTCCTAATTCTATAGCTCTAGCAGCATTTTTTCCTGTTAGTGAGTAGTCTAATTCAATTTGAGGGTTCGGCATAGAAGTTTCATGAGCCAAAGTCTTTTCTTTATGTGTTTTTTGTATTACAACCTTTGGTTCTAGATCTATCATTTTAATTTTTTACTGTTTTCATACCTTATATCAAATTTGCAAACGGTTAATTTTTGCTCTTATAAATTGACGTGATGAAAATTGATTATAGCGCCATGAGAAACACTTTATTCAATATGGGTGATTTACAAACTTAGAGGAATCACCTATTCCAAACAATAGACGTTTTGTTGGTTTTGTTGTTCAAAATGTCTACATTTGATTAGATATGGACAGTTTTTTTCACTATTTAGCTGACGACCCTGAAGCCGAGGTTTGGGGTGTTTATGTGCCTACATGTGGCTATCAGCATATTTACCCTGGAGCTCAATACCCATTAGAAGGTCACCCAGATACACATGACTTTCAACAAGCCATGGGAAGAACGCTACCTGGATGTTATCTTGTGTATGTGCCTACAGGCAAGGGCACGCTAGAGACAAAATCTGGCAAATGGGAAGTGAACTCAGGAGATGTTATGTTATTATACCCAGGAGAATGGCATAAGTACAAACCAGATGAAGACACAGGATGGGAAGAGTATTGGATGGGCATACGAGGTGAGGTCTTATCTAATAAAATACTTAAAGATTTGTTTCCTAATAATACGTCCTATGTGAAACAAATGGGATATCAGGATGAGCTGATATTTTTATTTAATCAATCTATAAAATTAGTTAAAAGAAATAGCCCAGGATTTAGAAAAATTTTAGCAGGCATCGTTTTACAGTTGGTTGCCTATGTTATTTCTTATGAAAACCAAGAAACAGGTAATAGAGAAGAAGAACTTTGTAAAAAAATAATTGATTTTATTAGAGAGAATCTTAATACAGATGTAGACTTTAAAAAACTAGCTAGTGAGCATCACTTAAGTTACAACAGGTTTAGAACGGTTTTTAAAAATAATACTGGTGTTTCCTTACAGCAATATCTTATTCAAGAACGGCTAGAACATGCGAAACGACTTATGGTGAATACCACGCTTTCTTTAAAGGAAATTTCCGCTAAAACAGGATTTAATTCGCTATTCTATTTTTCAAAAGTATTTAAAAATAAAATGGGGTATTCTCCAGGACAAATTAGAAGAAAGCCATAGTTTTAACGTTGTAAAACTATGGCTTTATGGTTATTTTTATGTTATGAAATAAACAATACTTCAAGAAATTATCCTCATTAAAAAAAGTTTAAACGCCTAATGACATCTAATTTATACTCTACTTATTCAAGCTAATTTCTAAAGGGTTGTTTACACATTTTGAAAATGTAACTATATAGTCTTCCCATGCTTTCTCAGAAGCAAACTGACCACTTTTTTTCCACCCAAAACCTGCGTAATAAACAACCTTATTGTCGATGACTTCAAGATGTGCATAAGCATTACTAAGATCTTTTATGTCACTATTATAAGTCTCAAAATCATTAAAATAATCTTTAGAGGCAATAATAGCAGTTCCTAACTCTGAATCTGCATGAGGTTGCCAATAACTAAGCCAACCTTCTTCATTATTACCAGAAACTTCACCATCTCTTTCATGTAAAGTTAAACCAGCTGAAATGTTTTTGACACCATCTAATGACACATTAAATTTTGAAAAATTCTGACCTAAATCCAAACTGATAACTTTTGATTCTGTAATTGTGTTTCCTGCAGCATCCCAATTTTCATATTCCAAATAAAAACTAGTTCTGAGAGGCCCCGTTGTTATTGTACGCCAATTGATAAAGTTTTTAGCGGTATAATACGTCGTGTCAATTTTTACAGCAATACCACCTACTCCACGACTAGCGCCTACATGAAAATCATCTAATCCTTCACCTGAATCGATATGATAACTTCCGTCTGTTTCAGTTTCTTTTTTGTACCATTTATTAATAATTGGATATTCTACACGTTTTAACCAAGCGTCAACACCACTAGAAAGCGTACCACCAGGAATACTATCTTCAATCATTTTTTGTGCCGTTGGACCATAAACACGGAAAGCAACTTTATCATTTTCCCACGTATAGTCATCGGTTCGTTCTGGTACAAAACGCGAATAACACAATTCTGCTGCTTTGGGTTGTTCTGCTTCGGTAATTGTCACCACCTCAAATTTAGCTACAGATTTTGAAGCTATTTTGGGTTGAAATAAAATGACATCCATCGTGCCATCTCCATCATTATCCACTAATTGGGTCACTTGAAGCTCGCCTGTATTTATATCTTTAATACCAATATGAGATAGATTATCTACGTTTAAGAACGCTTTATCAATTTCTACAGTTTCAAAGGAACGCTCAAACTCTAATGTGTTTTTTACGCTAATAATGGTGTTTTTCTTTTCTTGCGCACAAGCACATAAAAGCACTATCAATAATACGGAAATACGATTTTTTATGATTTTCATACTATTTTATATTTACTAATCTTCGTTTGCAGGTTTACCAATAGTTGCAAGAATTCCTCCATCTACATAAACAACATGACCATTAACAAAATCACTGGCTTTAGAACTTAAAAATATAGCTGCACCCTGAAGATCATCTGGGTTTCCCCATTTTCCTGATGGTGTTCTATTGACAATAAAATCATTAAAAGGGTGACCATCTACTCTAATAGGTTCTGTTTGACTTGTTGCAAAATACCCAGGACCTATTCCATTGGTTTGAATGTTGAATTTTGCCCATTCTGTCGCCATATTTTGAGTTAGCATTTTAAGTCCACCTTTTGCAGCCGCATAAGCACCAACTGAATTTCGACCTAACTCACTCATCATGGAACAAATGTTAATAATTTTTCCACTTTTTCTTTCAATCATTCCTTTTACAACGTGTTTAGAAACAATGAAAGGTGCTACTAAATCGACATCAACAACCGCTTTAAAATCAACCACCTCCATATCTACCAATGGAGTGCGTTTAATAATACCTGCATTATTGACTAAAATATCAATGGAACCAACTTCTTTTTCAATTTTTTCAATATTTTCTTTTACAGCGACCTCATCTGTAACATCAAAAAGGTAACCGTAGGCTTCAATACCAAATTCTTTATAAGTTGCAACAGCTTCATCTAATTTTGTCTGTGACGAATTTCCGTTTACAACAATTTTAGCACCTGCATTTCCAATACCTTTAGCCATTGCCATTCCTAAGCCATGTGTAGCTCCAGTTATTAATGCTGTTTTTCCTGTTAAATCAAATAAGTTAATAGACATAATTACTGTTTTTAAAAAATTATTTTAACTCATTGATCTTACAGTGATCCATATCTCCGTAGTCTAAATTTTCTCCAGCCATACCCCAAATAAAGATATAGTTACTCGTTCCTGAGCCTGAATGTATAGACCAAGGTGGAGAAATTACAGCTTGATTATTGGCCATCCAAATATGTCTTGTTTCCTCAGGTTCTCCCATAAAATGACAGACAGCCTGATCTTCTGGCACTTCAAAATAAAAGTACACCTCCATTCTTCTATCATGCACATGAGCTGGCATGGTATTCCAAACACTTCCTGTTTTTAGCTCAGTCATACCCATTTGTACCTGACACGTTTCAACTACACTATTTACAATTAGTTTTCTAATTGTTCTGGCGTTTGCTGTTTCTAAAGCACCTAATTCTACCACTTCAGCATCTTCTCTACTAATTTTTTTAGTTGGAAACGTTTTATGAGCTGGTGTAGAGTTTAAATAAAATTTTGCCGGATTTGTAGCATCCTCACTACTAAATCTAACATCTTTATTTTCTCTACCAATGTATAATGCTTCTTTATAATCTAAATGATAAGCTACACCATTGACAGAAACAGTGCCTTTGCCACCAACATTTATAATTCCTAATTCGCGTCGTTCTAAAAAATAATCTGCTTTTAAGGGCTCTATGGATTCTAATTTTAATTCATTTTTCACTGGAACAGCTCCTCCAGTAATAAATCTATCATAATGCGAATAAACCAAATTAATAACATCATCTTCCATAACGTTACTAATCAAAAATTCATCTCTTAATCTATTCGTATCGTAATTTTTCACGTCTTGTGGTGATGCCGCATATCGTGTTTGATAGTGAGTTGTCATTGCCAAATATATTTAAGTTAATTTTTGTAAAAGTAATAAAAATATTCAAAATACAATCGATTGTATTTTGAATATCATATATTTGTTACATAATGTTCCTTGATTATGAGTGTAAAAAACGTAATCTAATAGGTACTAAATAATATTCAAATGCAAAACAATAAGGTTACCATACACGATATTGCTAAGGCCTTAAATATCGATAGTTCTACAGTATCTAGAGCTTTAAACGATAGCCCAAGAGTGATACAAAAAACTAAGGATATTGTTTTAGCTAAGGCTGCTGAAATGGGTTACCAACGCAACCATTTAGCCTCTAGTTTAAGAAAAAGCAAAACAAATACCATTGGAGTTATAGTACCAAGAATTTCGCGTCATTTCTTTTCATCTGTAATTAGTGGTATTGAAGAGACCGCATATGAAGCTGGCTACACGGTTATTATTTGTCAATCTTTAGAGCAATTCAATCGTGAAAAAAAAATTATAAACACGCTTATGGGTCAACGTGTTGACGGTGTGCTCATGTCCATTTCAATGGAAACTAAAGACTATAAGCATTTAGAAGTCTTAAAAAAGCAAGGTATTCAACTCGTTTTTTTTGATAGACATTGTGACATTCCTAATTATTCTAATGTATTAATTGACGATTTTAATGGTGGTTTTGAAGCGACAGAACATCTCATTTTAAAAGGATGTAAACATATTGCTCATTTTTCTGGTCCGCAAAACCTAGAAATTTATAAAAACAGATTTAAAGGTTATAAGCATGCCCTTTCAAAACATGGTCTACCCTTTGAAGAAGCACTTGTATTTCCATCAAAATTAATGGAAGAAGATGGTAGGAAAAATTCCGAAAAATTATTAGCCCTACCAAATCCCGTAGATGGTATATTTTCTGCAAACGACGTGGCTGCTATTGGAGCCATTAAATATTTAACTGACAACGGTGTTAAAATCCCCGAGGATATTGCAATTGTTGGCTTTAGTAATGAACCTATTTCAACAGTTATTAATCCTGCTTTAACCACAATTAATCAGCCGGGAATTGAAATAGGTAAAGCTGCTACAGCATTACTTTTGAAGCATATAACAAAAGAAAATGGTGCATTAGACGCACAAACCATCATAATGGATTCTAATTTAATAGAACGTCAATCGTCAAAAAAGTGAAAGCTTAATTTAAAATGATTTCAATGAAAACAATTGTTCCAATATTTATTTCATTTCTATTATTAATGACCTTTACGTCTTGTGAAACGTTACAAAACGAAAAAACAATCAAATTAGCTCACGGATTAGACACAAATCATCCTGTACACAAGGCCATGATACGTATGGGTGAGGAGCTTGACAAAAATTCCAAAGGAAAACTAAAATTAGAAATATATCCTAACCAGCAATTAGGTTCTGAGCGTCAATGCTTAGAGCTGCTTCAAATAGGAAGTTTAGATATGACCAAAGTATCTGCTGCAGTTATGGAAAATTTTTCGCCAGATATGAAAGTGTTTGGTCTACCATTCATTTTCAAAGATCGTGAACATACGTTTAATGTTTTAGATGGTACTATTGGAAAAGAATTGTTGGATGGGGGACAAAAATATTGGCTAAAAGGTTTAGGCTATTATGATGCCGGAAGTCGCAGTTTTTACACTAAAGAAAAAACTGTTGAAACACCAAAAGATTTAGAAGGCTTAAAAATCAGAGTGATGGAAAGCGTTACAGCCATGCGCATGGTTACAAGCCTTGGAGGCTCTCCTACTCCAATATCATCAGGAGAATTATATACCGCTTTACAGCAAGGTGTTGTAGATGGTGCAGAAAACAATCCTCCTACATTTTATCTTTCAAGACATTATGAAGTTTGCAAGTATTTTTCTTTGGACGAGCACACTACGATTCCAGATGTATTAATTATTAGTACACATTTGTGGGAAACCTTGAGTGCTCAAGAAAAAGAATGGTTGCAATCAGCTGTAGATGTTTCCGTAGAGTATCAACGAAGATTATGGGCAAAAGCAGAATTAGAAGCATTGGAAGCCGTTAAAAAAGCTGGAGTTACCGTTGTTAAACCAGACAAAACGATGTTTAAAAATAAGGTAGAATCTATTTATGAATCTTATAAAAATGATGCACAGATGTATAGCCTCATTAAACGAATTCAAGAAAGCCAATAATTATGAAATTAAGAAAAAAAGTGGATAAGGTATTGGGCACTGCACTCGCCATAATTATGGGAGTGATGGTTATAAACGTATTGTGGCAAGTATTTACAAGATTTGTCATGGGCACACCAAGTTCATTTACAGATGAATTAGCACGATACCTCATGATTTGGGTCGGTGTTTTAGGAGCTGCTTATATTTCTGGAAAGCGATTGCATGTTGCCATAGATTTGCTGCCATCACGACTGAATAAAAAAGGACAAACAAAATTAAAGATAGTTGTCAATTGGATTATTATTGTTTTTTGCCTTGCAGCACTTGTAATTGGTGGACTACGTTTAGTATATATCACCTTTACTTTAAAACAGTCTTCGCCTGCATTACAAATTCCATTAGCTGTGGTTTATGCGATAATTCCTATTAGTGGCATCTTGATTATTTATTACAAACTTTCTGATATTATAAACAAACAATTATAATGGAATATTTACCTATACTCGTTTTAGTATTTAGTTTTATTGGGTTATTACTACTAAGTGTGCCTGTGGGATGGAGTATTGCCATTTCATCATTATTAACGATGATGACAAGTATAGCCATGCTTCCTGCGTTGACCACTGTGTCCCAACGCATGGCGACTGGTTTAGATAGTTTTGCCTTGTTAGCAATACCTTTTTTTGTGCTTTCAGGCCAACTTATGAATAAAGGTGGTATTGCACATCGCTTAATAGATTTTGCCAAAACACTTGTCGGTGCGCTTCCCGGTGGATTAGCGTTAATCAATGTCATTGCTGCCATGTTAATGGGAGCCATAGCTGGATCTGCAATGGCATCTGCATCAGCTATGGGAAGTATTTTAGGACCCGAAATGGAAAAGGAAGGCTATTCAAAAGAATTTGGAGCAGCCGTAAACATTACATCTTCAACTACAGGATTAATAATTCCACCAAGCAATGTGCTCATTGTGTATTCATTGGCAAGTGGAGGTGTGTCCATAGCTGCCTTGTTTTTGGCAGGCTATATTCCTGGGATTTTAACAGGATTATTTCTTATGATTGTTGCCTCTTTTTGGGCAAAAAAGAAAGGCTATAACGTAGGTAAGAAGAGTTCTTTAAAAGACGTTGGACGTACATTCTTTAGAGCTTTTCCTAGTTTAATGTTACTTGTTGTAGTGATTGGAGGTATTGTAGCCGGTATTTTTACAGCTACAGAAGCATCTGCTATCGCTGTTCTTTATACGTTAATCTTAGGCTTTTGGTATAAGGAAATTACGCTTAACGATTTACCAAAAATATCATTAGAAGCCTGCGGCACCACCGCGATTGTAATGCTTTTGATTGGTGCATCTACGAGTATGTCTTGGGTAATGTCTTACGAGAATATTCCCAATGATATTAGTACAGCTTTATTAGGAGCAAGCAATAATCCCATAGTTATATTACTAATTATTAATTTGATACTATTGGTTGTCGGTATATTTATGGATATGACACCTGCTGTACTCATTTTTACTCCAATATTTTTACCTATCGTAGAAAAACTTGGCATGGATCCCGTACATTTTGGGATCGTTATGATTCTAAATTTATGTATAGGCCTATGTACTCCACCTGTAGGATCGGTTTTATTTGTAGGAGTTGGTGTTGCAAATACAACCATAGAGAAAGTTGTTAAGCCACTGTTACCACTTTTTGCAGCCATGATCATTTCCTTACTGTTGGTGACCTATTTTTCAGGATTAAGCTTGTGGTTGCCAAGTTTATTTGGGTATTAAACTATTGCTTTTTACTTTTATTAAACTACTGAATTACAGCACTTTTAAAACAAGTAAAATTGAATAGTTTTTATGTATTCAAAATCATCGTCTTATTATATTCATAATTCATTCTAGCGATATTTAAAACCGAAATATCTTCAGGGCATTCCACCTGGCAAGCTTCGGTGTTAGTACAATGTCCAAAACCTTCTTCTTCTATTTGCTCAATTTAGTGTCCCATAGTTAAAGTAACATAAATGAAATTGGATAGTGGAATGGGTTTTTATAGAGCATACCGTAAACCCTCATTTCTTAATTGAAACACCTACTAGATGTAGATCTCCTGTTTTAAGGGGTCCTTTCCCAAATCATGTACTATACTACTAAAATGACATTGGAAATAACTATTAAAAAGCGACCAACTGATTTTTGGCCAATCGTTAGGGTCTGTAGACATATCAAATAATTCGTTTTCAAATATGTCTTTCCAGTAACGCTTTAAAGCTTCTTTTGGTTCTTCAAAATATAACTCTGACTCTAATAGGTAACTATTATACTCTACTGTGTCTTCTGGCTTTAAAGGCGTATCGGATGGAAACACTGAATTCACCCAATCGTAAAATGGCTGTCTCCCTTCAATTAAAACCATTGTTCTGTTAAGGTTTGGAAATGTGTTCATTTATATAAGTGTCTGGTATATGGTTAAGGTTATAAATCTTCAAATTTTTGTTTCATAGTAGGGTTGTTGTAGGTCAGTTTTTTGATGGTTAAATCTTCGGCTTTATTGTTTGCTAAACGTAGGTTATTTACTGAGGATAGTAAATTGTCTTTGGTTTTTTGCAGGTGGTTCATGGTTTTATCAATCTCTTTGATTGCTTCCCCAAATTGACGACTGGCTAAATCGTAGTTTCTTGCAAAACCGGTTTTGAAATCGTTTATTTTTTCTTCAAAATTAGTGATGTCCACATTTTGATTCCGCATGAGTGTTAGCTCGGCTTTGTATTGTAAGGATTTCATGCCTGCATTACGCAGCAAGGATATGATAGGAATAAAAAACTGCGGACGTACCACGTACATTTTATCGTATTTGTAAGAGACATCTACAATCCCTGTGTTGTAAAATTCGTTATCGGCTTCTAATAAGGATACCAATACGGCATATTCGCAGCCTTTTACTTTTCGGTCTTTGTCTAGTTTGGCAAAGAAATCTTCGTTTTTCTTTTTGGTCGCGGTTTGTTCGTTTTCGTTTTTCATTTCAAACATAATAGAAATGATTTCGTTGCCATTAACATCTTGTTCTTTGTAAATGTAATCGCCTTTGGTACCGCCAGAGGCATCATTATCTTTTTCGAAATAGGCATTTTGAAAGGCGGTTGCTCTTAATTTATTGAATTCAGTTTCGCAGTGCTGCTCTAGCGTTTCGCCAATCATTTTGGTGGATAGCTTTTGCTTGTAATCTTTAAGGCGTTCTATTTCCTCTTCTTTTAGTTTTAAGGCTTCGTCTTTGTGTTCTAATTTATTTTTGAATTGTTCTACTAAAGACTTTTCTAGAAGTTCTTTTTCGGTGTCTTTACTCTTTAAATCGTTTTTGAGCTGGTCTCTTTCTTTTTCTACCTCTCTAACGGCTGTAGACAGTTCTAATGTTTTTTGGATGTTGGTGTTTTCTATTTTAGCTTCTAAGGCTTTTATTTCGGCTTCTTTTTTAGATAATGCTTCGGCCGCATCCTTAACTGCATTAGATAATTCTAATGATTTCTGGGTTTCTGAATTTTGAATTTTAGATTGTAAGTCTTGGATGAGTTTCTCTTTTTTAGAGACCTCATCTACCAATTGTGCCTTACTTTTGTGGGTCAACTCTTCTATTTCGCGTTGTTTTTGAGCTAATTGCCCTTGAAACTCATTTTTTAGTTCTGCGGTTTTTAATTGAATGGCTGCCTGCTTTTCTCTTTGAGCGACTTCTAAACGATTGTTGACTTCCTCTTGAAATTGTTGATCGCGCACTTGTTTTACAATATCTGTATACACCGAATCGTCTACTTTAAAAACGTCTTTACAGTTGGGACATTTTACCTCAGCGTTTTTACTCATAATGTTTATTTTAAAATTCCTTATTAAAGGGGGTATTAGGTTTATGATGCTTTTATCTATTATACTACTTCTCTTTTAATTCCCTTGCTTTTTTTGTACAAATCGTACAAAAGTAAAGTCTAAAATGGATAAAACCTTCAGTATTATGAACGTATTATTATTTCTTTTTAGTAACTGTATTTGAAGCGATTTTTTTGTTTAGTAGCGGGACTTCTACTGGTTGAAACTTCTCGACTGCGCTCGAAGTGACATCTTCTACTTTAAGTTGCTGTTTTAATACAGATATCTGATATAGTGCCATTAGCAACTTTGACTTATTGAAAACTTAAAAATAAGTATAACTATTGTTATTTGATTACTGATTTCCGTAATTACTTTTTGGGGTACTCTGTTTTTATGGAAAAAGCCCTGCATTACTGCAAGGCTTGATTTTATTTGTCTGTTGATTTAAGCTACGAGACACAGTAAGTGATTTATTAACCTCAATTATCATTCAACTAATTAAAAGGAATGGGTTTGCTCTTCAATGCTAGAGGTGTCATTAGTATTATTGTAGGTATACACCACTTCATATCTCGAGTCTATACAATAGTACAATTCTCCGAGATACTCACTTGTAATCAGAGTTTCAACTCCATTTTCTATTGCTACACTTATATCATAGATGATAATATCTTTATCTAAAATAGCAGGATTAAAATCTAATAATTCTAACTTAACAGCAATTACATCTCCTGTTAGTTCTACAACTTCATGAATTTGGTACCCTGGTTCTTGAGAATAATTCTGAGAATATACTTCTTCGCCATCGGATAAAAAAGTGAGTTTTACATCGATATTGTCTTCCGTTGAGGATAAACCATAGCAATTAGAACCCCAAGCAGCGTTTAAAACATTACCGGTATCAAAAGCGACCATCCTTACCCCATCATCAGGGGTTTCATAGCTAACAGCTCCCTCCCTAAAATAATCTCCCTCATAAGCATTCTCACCAAAAACACCTGTAGACTGAAACTCTACTACATTATCATTAATATAAACTACTTTTTGAACAAATGTTAAGCTTACTCCTTCAGGAAAAACCATAGTCATTATATCCCCTTCAAAACTAAAAGTCCCTGTTTCACTGTCGTAATTATTACTCCCATCAACTCCATCCCAGAAAGAATAGGTTACATTACCATTAGAATTGAATGTAAATGAATTGTTCCAAGAAAGGTTATTATTAGGGTTGTCAAAAAACCACTTTCCTAATATTTGTGATTGCTCATCACTTAAACTGTTATCGTTATCCTCTGTTGAACAAGCTGTAAATAAAACAATAGTTATTAATGCTAAAAATATACTCCTCATAATTTATTTGTTGTTGTTTGATTAATTTTAAAACTTATACCCTTAAAAACCCTCATTTAATTGTATGAATCTACTGACTTTTAGTAAGGGGTGAAACTAAGCTATTAAAACTATCTTTAATTATTTTTTGAGCATAAATATGTGGTTGAAAATATAGATTTTATTGCAAAAAAAAGCCTTAACATTACTGTTAAGGCTTTTGTGGTCCCACATGGACTCGAACCATGGACCACCTGATTATGAGTCAGGTGCTCTAACCAACTGAGCTATAGGACCATTGACATATGTCAATCGCTTTATTTCTAAAGCGAGTGCAATATTACTACATATTTTAAAACTGTCAAAGAATTTTTACCCCTTTATATCTTGACATAACTCAATTAAAACTCCATTTGTCGATTTTGGATGTAAAAAAGCAATCAACTTATTGTCGGCTCCTTGCTTTGGTTTTTTATGAATCATGGTAAAACCTTCTGCCGTTAAGCGTTGTATTTCCGCTTCAATATCATCAACAGCAAAGGCAATATGATGCATGCCTTCTCCCTTTTTTTCAATAAATTTGGCTATTGGACTCGCTTCATTGGTGGCTTGGAGTAATTCAATTTTATTGGGTCCACATTTGAAAAAAGAGGTTTTCACCCCTTCGCTTTCAACATCTTCAATCTTATAATGTGCTTCACCGAATAAGGTTTTAAAAAGTGCATTCGATGTTTCAATATCCTTTACAGCAATGCCTATATGTTCTATTTTTTTCATCTAAAAATTTGATTCAGTTTCCGCAAAAGCAGAAATCTCATTAATAATTTACACTCAAAAATAAGATAATCCTTAAATAACCTCTACTTTTGCAGATGATTAGTTATAATAATCATCATGGAAGAATTTACACAAAGACAAAAAAAAATAGGAGGCATCCTACAGCAGGACTTAGCAGAAGTATTACAAAAAGCAGCTACTGATGGCGGTTTACGTGGTGTTATCATCTCTGTTAGTAAAGTAAATGTAACTACAGATCTGTCTATGGCTAAGGTATATCTTAGTATTTTTCCGAATAAGGAAGCAGAAGCATTATTAGAAGGGATTAAGTCTAATAAACCGCTTATTAGACACGAATTATCTCAACGTACACGTCATCAATTAAGACGTATGCCACAATTAGAATTTTTTATAGACGATTCTTTAGAATATATTGATGGTATTGAACGTTCTCTAAAAGGAGAAGACAACCCATTAGAAAATCCAGATTTACTAGGTAAGCGTAAAAAATCTTAAGTGAATTTCCCTTTATATATAGCAAAACGATATCTGTTTTCTAAAAGCAGTAATAATGCTATTAATATAATGACCTTAATTGCTTCTGGTGGAGTTATTGTTGCTTCAGCAGCACTTTTTATTGTACTCTCAGTTTTTTCAGGATTAAAAGATTTTAGTCTTAAATTCTCTTCTTTCGTAGATCCAGATTTAAAATTAATACCCTCTGAAGGTAAATCTTTTATATGGACAGAAAATGATAAAGCAACCCTTTTAAAAATTGAAGGCGTCGCCAATTATTCTGAAATTATAGAAGAACGTATTATTATTAGATCCGAAAATAAAAATCTTATTGCGACCCTTAAAGGGGTAGATAAAAACTACCTAAATGTTACCAACATTGAAGCAATGGTAACTAAAGGTAAATGGCTTACACCTGAAAGTAATGATGTGGTTTCTGGCTCGGGAATCTCTGACAATTTATCTTTTGGTGTTTTTGATTTCTTAAAACCATTGTCTTTATATGTGCCAAAAGTAGGAAAGGGACAAGCTAGCTCTATAAAAGGGTATTACAATTCTGTTTTTGTAAATAATGTTGGCTTATTTACAATTAACGAAGAGTTAAGTAATAATTATATATTTTCAAATATTGAACTCGCTAAGCAATTGTTGAGTTATAACGAAGGACAATTGAGTGCTTTAGAACTTAAATTAAAACCTGATGCCGATGAAGATGCTATTAGAGATCAACTTGAAGCATCCTATGGAAATAAGTTTAACATTAAAAATAGAGCAGAACTCAATGATGCATTATTTAAAATGTTGAATACTGAAAACCTTGCTATCTACCTCATCTTCACTTTAGTAATTATCATTTCACTATTCAATGTTATTGGTGCTATTATTATGATGGTTTTAGATAAAAAGAAATCAATTAATACCTTATTTTATTTAGGAACAGAAACCAAAGCCATAAAATCCATTTTCTTTTTACAAGGCAGTTTAATGACAATTGTAAGCGGTATAATTGGTATAGTGATAGGATTAGCTGTTGTATTTATTCAGCAATCTTTTGAATTAATAATGCTTACTCCAGATTTAGCCTATCCTGTTAAGTTTAACTTTTTTAATGTGTTAATTGTCTTTGCAACGATTTTTGCTTTAGGAATTATAGCCTCTAGAATTGCGTCACAACGTATCACTCCTAGTTTAATTAAAAGTTAGGTAAAACTCGTATATAAAAGACCAAAAAAACACAGCGTAATAATTACGGCTACTTTTTTAAAGTTAGCTTTTCGTTAGTAGCACTTCAACTCTACTCAAACTGATAATCTGGGAAAGCAGCTAACACTTCATCAAAGGCTGCAAATACAGCTGCAGAATCATCACTAGTTACCATTTTCATTCGGTATTCTTTAAAGTGTGGAATGCCTTTAAAGTAATTGGTATAATGCCGTCTCGTTTCAAAAACACCTAGAGTTTCACCTTTCCAATCTATTGCCATTTGAAGATGTCTTCTGGCTGCATCAACACGTTCGGCCAAAGAAATTGGTGCTAAATGTTCTCCCGTTTCAAAAAAGTGTTTTACCTGTTTAAAAAACCAAGGATTTCCAATAGTTGCTCGTCCTATCATTGCTCCATCTAAACCATAAGAATCTCTCATTTCCATTGCTTTTTCAGGAGAGGTAATATCTCCATTTCCAAACACAGGAATATGCATTCTAGGGTTATTCTTAACTTCGGCAATAGGTTTCCAATCGGCTTCACCTTTATACATTTGCGCTCTAGTTCTACCGTGTATTGCAATAGCTTTACAACCTACATCTTGCAAACGCTCTGCTACCTCAACAATTTTTATAGAATCGTGATCCCAACCTAATCTGGTTTTTACAGTAACTGGTAAATTGGTGCGTTTTACCATTTCGGCGGTCAGTTGTTCCATTAAGCAGATATCCTTTAAAATACCAGCTCCTGCACCTTTTGAGACTACCTTTTTAACCGGACAACCAAAATTAATGTCAATAATATCTGGATTCGATTTTTCGACAATATCAATAGTCTGTAACATGCTTTCCATATTGGCTCCAAAAATTTGAATACCAACAGGACGTTCCTTTTCATAGATATCTAATTTCATAACGCTTTTTGCTGCATTACGAATTAATCCTTCACTAGACACAAACTCGGTATACACCACATCTGCTCCTTGTTCTTTACAAAGTGCCCTAAACGGTGGATCGCTTACATCTTCCATAGGTGCTAAAAGCAATGGAAAATCTGGTAATTCTATGTCGCCTATTTTAACCAAGAGTTCTAATTTTGGTGCAAAATTAAGGTTTTTATTCATTAGTTTCTTAAAATGTATATTTACACCAAAATCTTAATATGAAAAAGAGCCTGCTTTTACCTTTTATAGCTTTTATATTACTTTCAAGCTGTAGTGTTATAGACGAGTTAACTAAATTTGATTTAGATTATCAAACTAATTTTTCTGTTGCTTCAACAACATTAATAAACACTCCTTTTAATCTTTTTACTCCAGATATTACAACGGATTCTGAATCTTCATTTGAAATTAACAACACACATAAAGACTTAATTGAAAGTATTAAACTAAAGCGAATAAAACTTACAATTAATTCTCCAGACGATGGTAATTTTAATTTTTTGAAGGAAATTCATGTATATATTGAGGCAGAAGATATTGATGAAGTTGAAATTGCAAATATTTATGATTTAGAAAACACAAATTCAAGCACTCTAGAATTGGATATTCTAGGCGAAGAATTAAAAGCATACATTAAAAAAGATAATTTTAATCTGCGTGTTAGAACTGTTACAGATGAAACCATTAACGAAACACACGATATTACAATAGACACAACATTTAGAGTAGATGCCGAAATATTAGGTGTTTAATGCTTTATGATTTTAGAACAATCTAACGTTTTATAAGACAAAAAAAGCCTTTACAAATTGTAAAGGCTTTTTAATTATTTTATGATGTAACTTAATCGAATGTCATAGGTAATTTAAACTGCCCTTCAGTGATTTCTATAACATCAGTTGGATTTTCTGTGTTATATAATTTTAAAGAGAAGTTTCCTTCTAGCAACTGACTTATTTCTATGGTTTGTGCACCAAAAGTAACGTTAGTATTTGTAGAGCTTGTAATTTCAAAATTACTTCCGCTTTGATCTCCTCCTAAGGTTGAGTACCATTCTTCTACTGTAGAATCTGGAGAATAAGACACACTTACATCACCTGTAGAACCATTTACTACATTATCGCTTATAGCATAATCATAAGAACTTACAGGAAAAGCATCGTTGAACATTTGTGCTGCAGAATCTTCTGAACCACATAAATACATACGAATAAAATCAAAAACCATATTTGGTCTTGCTTCATCATCTAAATTAGGATAAACACCTATTGCATAATTTAGCCCACCATTATCTGGATAGTAAGCACAAGTTGTTGTAATTGAGTTTCCAGAGAACAACAAAGAGTAATCTAATGTTGTTGCCGTTTCTTTTTGTCCGTATACAAATGGCTCACCATTTATCTTTCCAGAAATAAAATATAAATAATCATCATTATTTACATCTGATTCTGAACTCGAATCATCACTACTACAAGCAGAAAACATAATAGTAGCTAATAAAAGTGTTAAAATTGATAGTTTTTTCAAAGTAGAATTGTTTTTAGGTTGGGAGTAAAAGTACGCTATCTTTTTTAAAAACCTAATTTATACTAAATTAACTAATATTATACTCACCTTTGCTTTTGTGTATAATTTACAATTCTATCAATGCCGTATATATGACATCGTTAGAGTTATTAGTAAAACAAATACTTCGTAGGCCTCCTAAAACTGTACCTTAGTATCAATTGTTTCCTCTCCACGTTTTACCGTAATAGCAGCTTCATCTCCATTATCAAAAATAGATAAAGCACGCATATAACTCATCATATCAGTAATAGTACTATCTCCTAGTTTAAGAACGACATCACCTTTTTGTAAACCAGCAGCAAATGCAGGTGTATCTTCTCGAGTGCCATCTATTCGCATCCCTTTGCCGTCGTATAGGTAATCTGGTACAACTCCTAAACCTACTTTAAAACGCGGTGTTTCTTCACTTTCATTCTTTGTTTTTCGGAACGCCAATTCTCCGTTATCATCTAAATCTGCTATAATATTGTAGATATAATCAGAAATTAAATTCATGCCTTCATAATTCAACTTTTCGGCATCATCACCTGGTTTGTGATAATCTTCATGTTGTCCTGTAAAGAAATGTAATACAGGAATATCAATTAAATAGAAAGACGTATGATCACTAGGACCTACTCCACTTTCGTTTTCAACCAATTTAAATTTATCATTATTAGATTTTAATGTTTGTTTAAACATAGGAGACGTTCCTGTACCGTATACAGCCAAAGTACTATCGGCTTTCATTCTGCCAACCATGTCCATATTTATCATGTAATTGATAGATGCTGCATCAATAGTTGGGTTTTTAGAAAAATAATTAGAGCCTAATAATCCCATTTCTTCACCCGAAAATGCTAGAAACAAGTAGTTGTTTTTATCTTTAATTTCAGACTGGTTATTTTTTACTTTTAATCTACTCGCTAAATTTAGCATCACTGCTACTCCACTCGCATTATCATCTGCTCCATTATGTACGGCTTTATCTTCACCTCGATATAAAGAGCCTTCTCCTCCAAAACCTAGGTGGTCGTAATGCGCACCAATAACCACTGTTGTTTTCGCATTGTTATCTATAAAGCCAACGACATTGTGGCCAGTTATTGTACTGTCTGCATTTGTTGTAAATTCTACTTCGCTATGTGGATCTGTTTTAGGCTTAAAAGAAAACGATTGTAAAAAACCATCTGTTCCTTTTGGTTGCACTCCAATTTCTTTAAAACGCTTAATAAGATATTCTGATGCTAAAACTTCTCCTTCTGTGCCTGTTTGACGACCTTCTAATTTATCGTCAGCTAAAAATGTAACATCGTCTTTAATATTATTTTCAGCAACCTTGGGTTCGTTTTTACAGGATATAAATCCCGCTAATGCTAATAAAATTAGTGCTTTTTTCATTTCGAAATATCGTTTTAATTTTCTTTAAAAATGTGTTTTATCATAAAATACAGGATTTATTAATCCGCAATATTTCGTGCTTTATTTCATCTTTAAATCTTACTTTTGCACAAAATTAGGCATTAAAAGTCACTTATTATAATTCTTTATTATGAACAGAATCGTCACAATTTTAATTCTACTCCTTACTCTGTCTTCTTGTAAAAATGAGACCAATACAACAACCGAAGCGACTTCTGGTGCTACTAAAACATACGATTCTTTAATCTATCCTGAAGAAACCCATTTTAAGTCTTTAAGACAGGTAACTTATGGTGGAGATAATGCTGAAGCGTATTGGAGTTTTGACGATAAACAACTCGTATTTCAATCTAATAATACCAAATGGGGAGTTAAATGTGACCAAATGTTTATCATGGATGCCAACCAAACGTTTACAGATAGTATTGCTCCTCCTATGGTAAGTACAGGAAAAGGAAGAACTACTTGTTCTTATTTTATGCCAGATAACAAGCATATTATTTATGCTTCTACGCATCTTGGAGATGAAGCATGTCCTGAAACTCCACTAAGAAAAAATGGAAAATACATTTGGCCTATTTACGATAGCTACGATATTTTTGTAGCCGACTTAGAAGGTAATATTGTAAAACAATTAACTAACGAAGTCGGTTACGATGCAGAACCAACCGTGTCTCCAAAAGGTGATAAGATTGTGTTTACGTCTACACGAAGTGGAGATTTAGAATTATATACCATGAATATTGATGGTAGCGATGTAAAACAAATTACTAACGAATTAGGTTACGATGGTGGAGCCTTCTTTTCTCCAGATGGTACAAAATTAATCTTCCGTTCTTCGCGTCCTAAAACGGAAGAAGAAATTAAAAACTATAAAGATTTATTGGCTGAAGGTTTAGTTGAACCAACCGATATGGAATTGTATATCTGTAATGCAGATGGCTCTGATTTACGCCAATTAACAGATTTAGGTAACGCCAATTGGAGTCCGTTTTTTCACCCTTCTGGTGAGAAAGTATTGTTTTCTTCTAATTTTGAATCTGAACGTGGATTTCCTTTCAATTTGTATTTAATTGATATTGATGGCAAGAATTTAAAGCGTGTTACACACAGTGAAACCTTTGATGCGTTTCCAGTATTTTCTAATGATGGGAAATACTTAGTCTTTTCTTCTAATAGAAATAATGGAGGTGGTAGAGACACCAACTTGTTTATTGCAGAATGGCAAGATTAATTTAGATCTTTAAGTCGCTTACGTTCATCTAGTTCTTCTTGATCTGGATCTGGTTCATTGGTCTTTAATTTCGTATTTCCAAAATTATAACGGAAACCTAATTTAATATACCTATTATCATAATCAACAAAACTAGAGTTTAATTGGTTGAGATAATCTGTTGACGTTTCTTGATCTTGTAGATTGAAAAAATCTTCTACAGACAATGAGATAACTCCTCTTTTCTTTAAAATAGATTTTGAAACACTTAACTCAGAAACTAAACGATCTTCAACAGATTGAAATTGTTGCAAGTTTTTACCCACCCAAGTAAAGGTTAAACTCGCATTTAAACTCTGGTCATTTAAAAAAGAGAAACTATTGTGTAAAATACTGTAGTTAGACCATTGATCTTGTTTTACAAAATCGTCTCCAAAATTTGCTTCTTCAGAAATATTATAAAAAGAGGTTACAAAATAGAGGTTCCAAGTACTGGTTGGATAATAGTCAAAAACAAAATCAAATCCATATTCTACTTTTTTATCTAGGTTTATAGGAGTAAAAGCAATTTCATTGGTTTGGTTATTTTGACGAGGTAGCTCTACAATATCACCATCGTAATTCATATAATAAGCTTCAACAGTAAAATGCTCTAAAAAATTAGTCCCTATTTTATAATGATCTCTATAGGTTGGTACTAAATTAGGATTACCCAATACAACGGTATTCTCGTTTAAGAAAAATGTAAACGGGTTTAAATCTGTATAACTTGGTCTTGTTATACTGCGTTTGTACGTTGCATATACACTAGTTTCTTCTAAAATTTGATGAGATAAACTTACGTTAGGAAACCAATCTAAATAATCTTGCGTATTGGTTTCACCCAATGTAAGCGACTCGCCTTCAATATAACTTTGTTCTACTCTAAGACCAAGACTCAATTCCCATTTATTCCAAGATTTAATATAATTGGAATAGGCAGCAAACACTTTTTCATCATATATAAAGGCATCTGTATTATTAACATCTATGACTTCTGAATTTCCAACTATATCCAATTTTGTAATGTCGCTGTCTGTATTTACACTAGAGTATTTTACTCCAGCATCAAAACCAGATGTCTCATTAATTGGTAAACTATAATCTATTTTTCCTGTTATAATATTAGTGTTTTGATTGGCTATTGAATTAAACTCCGAAGTACCTTCAAATATATTATTAACATCAAAATTATTAGTGAGTACATTTTGGTCGCGCTCATAATCGTAAATGGTATAATGCGCATTAAATGTTAAGTAAGCACTATTTTCAAAAGCGTGGCTAAAGATTACATCTGTACCAATGTTATACTTATTATCTCTAGATAAATTATCCGAGGTAAAGCGCTTTTTATAAACAAAGTCTTCGTCTGTAATATTAGTCTTATTTCTTATTTGATATTTAAAATACGGTGTATATAAACCTGTACTCGTAAGACTCAAGGTGTTTTTATCGTCTATGTAATAATCGAAATTAAGGTTAAGGTTATGTGTTTGAGACCATGTGTTTCTATTAATATTAGATGTCCAGATTTCTTCAATTTCATTTAAATTATCTAAAAAATTAACTGTATCATCTTGATTTCTATTGATTTTGTTTTGAGAATAACTATAGTTTAAATTAAGATTGATTTTGTTGTTTTTAAAATAATGACTCGTTCCTGCGTTATACCGTGGAAAAACACCTTGTGTATAATTTGCTAACACACTTCCTCTGTAGCCTGTTGCCAAGTTTTTACTCATTATAATATTAATTACAGAACCAGAATCTGCATCGTAACTTGCTGGCGGATTTGTAATAACCTCAACTGACTTTATACTATTTGCAGGTGCACTTTCAAGCAACTGTATTAACTCTTCTGAAGTCAATTGTACTTTACGGTTGTTTATATAAACTGTTGCAGGAGAACTTTTAATATTAATACTACCTTCAGATACAATTATTCCTGGCGTACTTTTTAAAACACCAAGCGTAGAACCTTCACTTAATGCGGTGTTTTCAACATTAAAAATTAAGCGGTCTGGTTTGCGTGTAATCGTTGGTTTTTTAGCAATTATGGTAACTTCATCTAAATTTTCGGGAATTTCGATAAGTTGAATTTTCTTTAAATCTAAATGGCCTCTTAAAATGATCCGTTGTGTAAAATCTTCAAAACCAATAAAGCTAATTTTAATGACATATGTGTCTGAAACAAGGTTTTCAATCTTAAAATGTCCAATATCGTCAGTTGATGTTCCTTTTAAAAAAGTGCTGCCATCTTCAGCTAAAACAATCATATTTGCTAGGGCAATAGGATTACTATTTAAATCCATAACCTGTCCCGAAATTGAAAAATCTTGTGCATAAGCCATAAAACATAGTGTATAAAGAAATACACTTAAATAATAACGTAGGCGAACAATCATGAAATAGGTTTATCTTGCAATATATAAATTGTTTTTCACTTTTGATTGCGGTTTTTCCGCAATCGAGCAACCTTTTCTCTTATTTTACAACTGTTTTTATTCTGGTTTTTGATGTCACAAAGCGCAAGAAATCGATTATATTTCTTCAGTAAAATCTTAATTTTTTAAACTTAAAAAGTATAAAATTCAGCTTCACTTCAGTAATCACTTCGCTAGCTCATAGAATTTATTTAATTTGAAGACTTACAAAATTCAAATGAAAAAATTCATGTACTTTTGCCAATTAGTTATTGCCTTAGAAAAGAGACATGAAAAACATTCGTAATTTTTGCATTATTGCACATATTGACCACGGAAAAAGTACACTAGCAGATCGCTTACTTGATGTTACAGGTTCTGTAACCGCTCGAGAACAACAAGCCCAACTTTTAGATAGTATGGACTTGGAACGCGAACGCGGTATTACTATCAAATCACACGCCATACAAATGGATTACGTGTATGAAGGAGAAAAATATGTACTCAATCTTATTGATACTCCTGGTCATGTAGATTTTTCTTACGAAGTTTCTAGATCTATTGCCGCATGTGAAGGTGCTTTGTTAATTGTAGATGCTGCGCAAAGCATACAAGCGCAAACTATTTCTAATTTATATTTGGCTTTAGAGAATGATTTAGAAATTATTCCAGTCTTAAATAAAGTAGATTTACCAAGTGCAAATCCTGAAGAAGTTACTGATGATATTGTTGATCTTTTAGGTTGTGATCCGGAAGAAGTTATTCATGCTAGTGGAAAAACAGGTTTTGGTGTCGAAAATATTTTAAAAGCAATTATAGAACGTATTCCTGCTCCAAAAGGCAATGTAGATGAACCGCTTCAAGCCTTAATTTTTGATTCCGTTTACAACACATTTAGAGGTATTGAAACCTATTTTAGAGTGTTTAATGGTGAAATTAAGAAAGGACAAAAAATTAAATTCGTTGCCACAGATAAAGAATATTATGCAGATGAAGTTGGTACTTTAAAATTAAACCAAGTCCCAAAACAAAGTGTAAAAGCAGGCGATGTTGGCTATTTAATTACAGGAATAAAAACCGCAAAAGAAGTAAAAGTTGGTGATACTATTACGGATTTTAATAATCCAACAACCAATATTATTGAAGGTTTTGAAGACGTAAAACCTATGGTTTTTGCAGGTATATATCCTGTAGATACAGAAGATTACGAAGAGTTGAGAAACTCTATGGAAAAACTACAGCTTAATGATGCTTCCTTAGTGTTTCAACCAGAAAGTTCTGCTGCTTTAGGTTTTGGTTTCCGTTGTGGATTTTTAGGCATGTTACACATGGAAATTATACAAGAACGTTTAGAGCGTGAATTTGATATGACTGTAATTACTACAGTTCCTAACGTATCTTATCATGCCTATACAAACAAAAATCCTGATGAGGCTTTTATTGTTAACAATCCTAGTGACTTACCAGAACCAACAACTGTAAATCGTGTTGAAGAACCTTTTATTAAGGCAACAATTATTACTAAATCTGATTTTGTTGGTAACGTAATGAGCTTGTGTATTGAAAAACGTGGTATGATTATTAACCAAACGTACTTAACTACAGAACGTGTTGAGTTAATTTTTGAAATGCCATTAGCAGAGATTGTTTTCGATTTTTATGATCGTTTAAAAACTGTTTCTAAAGGTTATGCTTCTTTTGATTACCATCCAATTGGCATGAAAGTTTCTAAATTAGTAAGATTAGACGTCTTATTAAATGCACAACCTGTTGATGCCCTTTCGGCTTTGATACATGCAGATAACGCGCATAACATTGGTAAAAAGATGTGTGAAAAGTTAAAAGAATTAATACCAAGACAACAATTTGATATTCCTATACAAGCTGCTATTGGTGCAAAGATTATTGCTAGAGAAACTGTAAAAGCATTGCGTAAAGATGTTACCGCAAAATGTTATGGTGGTGATATTTCTCGTAAACGTAAGCTGTTAGAAAAGCAGAAAAAAGGTAAGAAACGTATGCGACAGGTAGGTAATGTAGAAATACCTCAGCAAGCATTTATGGCTGTTTTAAAGCTGAATGATTAAAAACAAAAAGCCGTAATGACATGTCATTACGGCTTTTTATATATTATTAACTGATTAAGAATTAATCACAAGTAGTAATAAGTTCTAATCCTGCAATAAATTCATCAAAAGCTGTTTCAGTGTCTTCACCTTGAACAAAAGCGTTTCCGTTTTCGCCTTCACAAACTTCCATAGCAGGAACTGACTGTCCTAAAATTTCGTAACCATCACAAGTTACACATCCATTATCGTCATTACCTCCATTATCATCATCACTAGAACATGATGTGAATCCGATAGCAGCAATTACAGCAAAAGATAAAATAAATTTTTTCATAATTAAGATTTGATTTTTGTTAAAAATTTTAACAAATATGCACTATTTAAAACATAAACAAAAGTAATTGACAAGTATTTTCAGGCCTTATATGATTGCAATTCCCTATATACTACAAAGTTACACCTACTAAAGCCGTGGAAAACAACTATATAAAGGCTTTATCGCAGTTTAAAAAAATTCAAAAAAATTGTTAAAAAACAAATATAATTTCAATAAATACGACCTATTACAAATAAAAACATAAAATAGATTTTACCTAAACAACCGATACAGCTGGTATACTAAAATATCTAAATCGCTTTTAAAAACGCTATTAGCAGGCTATCTTAATTTATCTATAAGAGCCTTAATTAAGCTTCTTCATTAGCCACTTTTTCTACATCAAAAGGTTTTCCCAGATACACCAACTTAAAATCTTGGCCTATTTCTGGTACTTCCGTATTATGAACTGATATAATATGAAGTTCTCCTTCGTCATCCTTTAAAAACAACGGAATCATATATTTATCCTTACTCGCCATTTCCATAAGGCTTACATAATGTTCCTTATTATCTATTTCTATTTCTTGAATAGCTGGATATTTACGAGTTACCTCAGTTAAATTAATATAATCATCTGTTGGAGAAAACAAACCTTCTTTTGGACTATTCTCTGGACTATTCATTTCGTCTGATGTCACCAACCTATACGATCCATTTTCTCCAAATTCTTTACTAAATTTTTCAATCACATAGGCATTTATATCTGAATTTCCAGTCATTGCCATAATGTAACCAACGTCATTTAATTCAATATTATCCGAAAGCGTATCAGAGTATATATTAGTATTTAAAGCTTCTAAACCTAATTCGTGAGCCTTATCTATATTATTTTGATTGCTATCAATCAATACCACATGTCTTCCGTTAGATTCTAAATAATGCCCTAGTAATCGTGATAATTTTGAAGCTCCAACAATTAAAATACCATTAGATTTTGTTAAGAACACACCAACTAATCGTGCAAATAAACGCGCAGTTGTGGCATTTAATAAAACCGTTCCTAAAACAATCATAAATACTAAAGGTGTAATATATTCTGCACCCTCAACACCTTGTCTCATTAATTTACTTCCAAAAAGTGACGCAATACCTGCGGCAACTATACCACGTGGTCCTACCCAACTTATAAACAGTTTTTCATTAAGATTGAGTTTAGAACCCTGAGTACTTACAAAAACAGCTAAAGGTCTAATTATAAAGACAACAGCGGCAAAAAGAATCGCCGTTTTCCATGTATAAAGCAACAATAAATCATCAATATCAATATTTGCAGCTAAGAGGATAAATAATATAGAAATTAATAATACACTTAGTGATTCTTTAAAATAAAGTAATTCTTTTAAGTTTTCTAACTTACTATTTCCTAACACCATTCCCATAACTACAACTGCTAATAAACCAGACTCGTGTGCAAATAATTCAGATTCTACAAAAACAAGTAATACAGTTGAAAGCGATACGACATTTAACAAATAATGAGGAATCAATTTTTTATTAATTGCAAAAGCCAAGGCATGGGCAAACGTAAAACCAAATGTGGTACCAAATAAAACAATTTTACCAAACTCCATTAAAGCTGTTTTAGTAAAACCACTATCACCACCAACGCTTATAAATTCAAATACCAAAACGGCTACTAAGGCTCCAATAGGATCTATAAGAATACCTTCCCACTTTAAAACGGTAGATACATCTTTTTTAAGAGGAATATTACGTAAAATAGGTGTAATTACTGTTGGTCCTGTAACTATAATAAGGCCTGCAAATAGGAAAGATAAATCCCAACTTAGATTAAAAGTATAACGCGCTACTATACCAGCACCAAAAAACGTAATGGCAGAACCAACGGTAATTAATTTAGTAATTACAGGGCCTACATTCTTTATTTCGGCGCGTTTTAAGGTTAAACCTCCTTCAAATAAAATAATACTTATAGCAAGTGATACAAAATAATAAAGACTATCACCAGGAAATAAACCTTTGGTACCATTCCAAATGGGTTCTATCCATTTAGAACCATCTTCACTTAAAAATTCAGCAGCAATTGGTCCTACTAAAAGTCCGATTAAAATTAAGGGTAAAATTGCTGGTATTTTAAATTTCCAAGCAACCCATTGGGCTAATATTCCAAGAATTATTATTCCGGCTAGTTCTAACATTTATTCTCTTTTTGTGTGAAAATACAAATTCTATTTTTATGGAAAGCTTATCATGAAATTATGAAAGGATTCTATAAGAGAATTATTGGTCGTTATCTTCTTGTTTTTCTTCCGATTTATAATACACACGTTTCAAACTCTTTTTTAATAACGTAAACCTATAAACACCTATAATAAAAAAGACCACACTAAATATTATAGCCGTGAGTGCTAAGTATTTAAAATTGGCAAATTCTTTTAATTGATAAAGTGCAATAGCACCCAATAACAAGTATAATGAAGAACGAATATAAGATAAAAGTGTACGCTCATTAGCTAAACGTGTGCGTTCAATAGCTAAATAATCTCGTAAAATAACTTTTTGGTCTGGTTCAAAATCGCGTCCAAATCGTAAAAGTTTAATATTCTTAATTTTTAAAGGTGATTTTGATGTGCGTTTCATTAAAACTTCTTTTTCTCAATCTAAATGTAATTATTTTTTAGAACAGCCAAAAGCCACATTCTTCTTATTTGTTAAATATCCTCTAATTTATTAAGACTAACAACAATTAGTTTTAAAGCTTTTAGTAATTTGCAAGACTATATAAAAATTTCGCAAATGCAATTATATCCAATTCAATCCGGAAATTTTAAACTCGATGGAGGAGCCATGTTTGGTGTTGTACCAAAATCCTTATGGCAACGCACCAATCCTGCTGATAATAACAACATGATAGATATTGCTGCACGTTGCTTGTTAATTGAAGATGGCAATCGCCTTATTTTAATAGATACAGGAATGGGCAACAAACAGAGTGATAAATTCTACGGTTATTATTTTCTTTATGGAGATGATAGTATAGATAAATCATTAGCTGCTCATGGATTTCATCGTGATGATATTACTGATGTTTTTATGACCCACCTTCATTTTGATCATTGTGGAGGCAGTATTCAATGGAATAAGGACCGAACAGGTTATGAACCCGCTTTTAAAAATGCGCACTTTTGGAGTAATGCAGACCATTGGAAATGGGCAACAGAACCTAACAGACGTGAAGTTGCTTCGTTTTTAAAAGAAAACATTTTACCAATGGAACAAAGTGGTCAATTAAAATTTACATCTGTCCCAGACAATCCTATTTTAAAAAATTCCGAATTAGGCTTTGATATTTTCTTTGCCAATGGACATACCGATAAACAAATGATTCCGATGATACAATACAAAGGAAAAACCATTTGTTTTATGGCAGATTTATTGCCAACAGTAGGTCATTTACCATTACCTTTTGTAATGGGTTATGATACCAGACCTTTATTAACTCTTGACGAAAAAGAATTGTTTTTAAATATGGCTGCAGACAACAACTTCTACTTGTTTTTAGAACACGATGCACATAACGAAATTATAACCGTAAAACATACTGAAAAAGGAGTAAGACTAAACGAAACTTTTACAACAAACACACTATTTAACTAAAACACACATGCAATAAGCACCTCATAAACATTACCACATAAAGGTATGTTTATGAATTGTAAATGGTATGTGACAAATCAATAACAATAAACAAGAACACATGAAATTTAATTACAGATTAATAGCCTATTTAGGATTTTCCGCAACACTTTTTTTAGGATGTGGTAGTACAGGAGAAATTCTTTCTACACCAATCGAAAACATAGACACCTCACCTTTAAAAGTTACAGCATTAACTGATGCAGAGAAAAAAAATTGGGGACACCTAGACCTTGTAAAAGATACTATTCCTGGTATGAGTGTTGACAAAGCTTACGCTGAAATCATTAAAAATAAAAAAGGAAAAAAAGTTATCGTTGCTGTTATAGATTCAGGTATTGATATTGATCACGAAGATTTAAGAAACGTACTTTGGACCAATGAAGATGAAATACCAAATAATGGAAAAGACGATGATAATAATGGCTATATAGATGATGTACACGGTTGGAATTTCTTAGGAGATGCTTACGATGAACAATTAGAATATGTACGTATTTTAGCCTCTGGAGATACTTCAAATCCAAGTTACGAAGCAGCAAAAGCTAAATATGAAGAAGATTACCAATTGTGGTTAGGACGTAAAACACAATACGATCAATTTGCACAAGCTATAAATGGTGCTGACGAAACTTTAACTAAGCACTTAGGGAAAAGTGATTACACAATTGATGAAATTAATGCTATTAAAACAGAAGATCAAGCACTGTCTCAAGCGATTCAAATTGCAAATCAAATGAACAGTAATGGATTATCATTAGCTGAAGCAAAAAAAGAAATTAATAACGGTTTAGAAAGTATTAACGAACGTTTAAACTTTAATTTAAATAAAAACTTTTCGGGTCGTACAACAGGAGATGATATCAATGATTTTTCTGAAATAGGTTACGGAAACGGAAACGTAAAACCGGTAAAAAAATCAGAATCTCATGGTACTCACGTTGCTGGTATTATTGCTGCAGAACGCAACAATGGAAAAGGAGCTAATGGAGTAGCAAATAATGTAGAAATTATGTCTCTTAGAGCTGTACCTAATGGAGATGAATACGACAAAGATGTAGCTTTAGCTATACGATATGCTGTAGATAATGGCGCAAAAGTAATTAATGGTAGTTTTGGAAAGTCGTTTTCTCCACATGCAGATAAAGTGAGAGAAGCTATAAAATACGCATCAGATAATGATGTCATATTTGTACATGCAGCTGGTAACTCTAGTGAAAATGTAGACGTAGCTCCTAATTTTCCAGATGATAATGTTGATTTTGTTGAAATATCAAATACTTATATTAGAGTTGGCTCTTTAACATCTAAATACGGATCTAAAATCGTTTCTGGTTTCTCTAATTATGGAAAAAAGAATGTAGATGTTTTTGCTCCTGGTTCTGACATTTATTCTACAACTCCAGAAAATGAATATGAGCCAAATAGTGGAACATCAATGGCATCTCCTGCAGTTGCTGGCGTTGCTGCTTTAGTACGTTCTTACTATCCAAAATTATCTGCTGCACAAGTTAAACAAGTGATTTTAGAGTCTGGATTACCATTAACAACTAAAGTCGTTGTGGGTGGAGATGCTTCTAACGTTAAGTCTTTTTCAGATATATCAAAATCTGGCAGAATAGTTAATGCTTACAATGCATTAATTATGGCTTCTAAATTAAAATAAACATGAAGAATTTTTTATTAAGCTTTTTTGTTATTGCATTAGTCTTTTCTTGTGGCGCCACAGGAAAAACAGTGCAAGATTCTAATCCAATAAAAGCTTCTACAAATAGCTATTGGCAACAACATGTAGATTATACTATGGAAATTGACATGAATGTCAATAACTATCAGTATAAAGGTAAGCAAAAGCTAGTGTACACTAATAACTCGCCAGATGTATTAAATCACGTGTATTACCATTTATATTTTAATGCCTTTCAACCTGGTAGTGAAATGGATGTTCGCTCACGTACTATTAACGATCCAGATCCTAGAGTTGGTGATCGTATTAGTAAACTTCAACCTAATGAAATTGGATATATAAAAGTCAATTCATTATTACAAAACGGAAAAGCTATTTCTTACGAAACTGTTGGTACTGTTTTAGAAGTAAAGTTAAATCAGCCTATTCAACCAGGAGAAAAAGTGACGTTTGATATGGATTTTGATGCCCAAGTCCCAGTTCAAATTCGTCGTTCTGGTAGAAATAATAAAGAAGGTGTTGCCTTATCCATGTCACAATGGTATCCTAAGTTAGCAGAATATGATGATGAAGGTTGGCATGCCGATCCTTACATAGGAAGAGAATTTCATGGTGTTTGGGGAGACTTTGATGTAAAGTTAACTATTGATGCAGCTTATGTCGTTGGTGGTACAGGGTATTTACAAGGTGAACCAACTTTAAAATCTGGAAAGAAAACCCATCATTTTAAAGCGCCAAAAGTGCATGATTTTACTTGGGCTGCAGATCCAGATTATATTCACGATACGTTACAAATGCCAAATGGGCCATTGCTTCATTTTTACTATAAGAAAACATTAGAGCAAAATTATTTAGACAACTGGAAAAAGTTACAATCTGATACTGCTTTATTAATGGATTTCTTTAACGAAAACATTGGAGACTATCCTTACGATCAATATTCTGTAATCCAAGGTGGAGATGGAGGTATGGAATATGCTATGTGTACATTAATTACAGGCGAACGTAAATATGGAAGCTTATTAGGTGTAACAGCACACGAGTTAGCTCACAAATGGTTTCAATTTTTATTAGCTAGCAACGAATCTAAACACGAGTGGATGGATGAAGGTTTTACAAGTTATATTTCTAATTTAGCTATGAATTCTCTTAGTAAAAATAAGAAATCTAATCCGCTTTCTGGATCTTACAGAGGGTATTTAGCTTTAGCAAATTCTGGAGTTGAACAACCTTTAACAACACACTCCGATCGTTATGCGTTAAATGGAGTTTATGGTGCGGCAGCTTATAGTAAAGGTGCTGTATTTTTAGCACAATTAGGCTATGTTATAGGAGAAGACAACTTAGATAAAACCATCAAAAAGTATTTTGAAGATTTTAAGTTTAAACACCCGAAACCATTTGATATTATAAGAACAGCCGAACGCATCACAGATTTAGAACTGGATTGGTATTTTATAGATTTTGCTCAAACTACAAATACAATAGATTATGGAGTAAAAGCTGTAGAAGGAAAAACAATCACTTTAGAGCGTATTGGTCTTATGCCAATGCCTATAGATATTTCTGTAACTTATACAGATGGTTCAACAGAAGAATTTTATATTCCGTTACAAATGATGCGTGGAGAAAAGCCTACCTCAGCAACTATTATTAAAGATTGGGCCTGGGCAATACCAACCTATTCATTTGAAGCTAAAAAAGCCGTAAAATCGGTTGAGATTGATGCTTCTCAGATGATGGCAGATGTTAATCGTAAGAATAACACAATTACCAAGGAGTAACTTAAGTACTTTAGTGTAATAAACTATTATATACATTATAAAAAAAGCGCAACGAAAGTTGCGCTTTTTCTTTATAAATTAAGTTAGTGTACTTATTTTTTTATCACTTTATAAATATTAAATTGCTGGTTAGACCAAACTTTTACAAAATAAGTTCCAACGTCTAAAAGTGACATATCCAATTGATTTTTAGTGTTTTTTGAAGTGATAAACATTAATTTTTGTCCTAATATTGAGAAAACCTCAATAGACTCAATAGGTATTGCCGAATTAATGTTTAATACAGATTCTGTAGGATTAGGAAATATCTCAATTCCTTCAAGTTCATTCTCTTTCACATTTAAGTTTTCCCAAACAATGGTTTCAATATTAGAAGCTTCAGATTCTCCTTCACTAAATACAGAAGTGATATAGTAATCGTAAGTACCAAAACTTGGAAGCATATCTATATATGTTGTTTCGGTTGTTGATGCTAAAAATTCGTTATTTCTATAAATGTTATACTCTAAAAAGCCAAATGCTGTTGATGTAATTGTTGATGTTATAGAAATATCCTCATTAACATTTGTATTAACCCATCCTAAACTAGATAAGTTTCCAATGACATAGCTAGTATAGTTAGAGTTTACTATTTTATCAGCATACCAACAACCATCGTTATCATTTGTTCCTTCCATATAATTTCCTGTTATAACACCTGAGTATTGAAAACCTTCATCATAAGTCCATATTACTTGATTATCAATCATTTCCCAAGTTCCATAGTTATCTTCTGATGGAATAAAAAACGTGTAATTCTCATAAAAAATAATTTCTATCTGAGAGTAACTACTATTACAATCGTGATTAAAGTTTAACAACCAACTGCCCGTAAAATTTGCAATTGCTCCCCAATTTAAAGTCACTTCACCTTGTAATTCATCTGTGAGCTCAGCAACTAAAATACCTGGACTTGTAATGTCTAGGGTTGTAAATGTTACTGGTCCAATCCAATTGCTATCTTCTTCACTTGAATTTATACCACAATTTCCACGAATATAAATATCGTAAGTAGTGTCTAGGTCTAAGTTATCTAAAGTATATGGACTTGCATTTAATATTAAACTAGTGCCATCGCCTTGGGTAAAACCTAATGGTCCATATTCTATTTCCCACGTTATTTCACTACCTCCAGCAATCCAACTTAGGTCTGCAGAACTCAAAGACACATTCTCTACTAAAAAGTCTGATACATCAGGACAAATAATAGTCTCACAAATCACCGTAGCATCCCAACCACTGCGCGTAACACTTCCATCTGAAGTAAATCTAAATGTTAAAGCTCCCGAAGGATTATTGGAAGTAAACGAATCTGGGATTGTAGAACCATTGTACTGACCAAGAAAAGGAGCATTAATGTCTAAGCCATCGTAAACTCTTAAATAGTCACAACAGTTTTCTAATTGAAATGAATTAAAACTAACTGTTACACTATTATAACCTTCAGAAGGAGCAATAACTGTTGTAATGTCTTCTCCACTTTGGTAGTTCAAATTTGCTCCTCCTGAATCATAAAAATGATCTCCACTACAAAAGTCTGACATCGTTGTATAGGTTACTGGTCCTAACCAATTACTATTATCTTCTCCTGAGTTTGCACCACAATTGGCTCTAATATAAACATCATAACTAGTAGACGCATTTAAACCTGTTAAAGTTGTTGGATTAATACTTGTATTTATTAGAGTTCCTGTTCCTTGAGAGAAACCTGTTAAATCGTATTCAAGCTCCCAAGTTGTTTCATTACCAATAGCTGTCCAACTTAAATCGGCTGAATTGAACATCAAATTACTCACTATTAAGTCTATAGGATCTGGACATGTGATAAATTGACATGTAACCGTAGCATCCCAACCACTACTTGTAACACTTCCATCTGAGAAAAACACAAATGTTAAAGCTCCTGAAGGATGTGACGAAGTAAAAGTTCCAGGGTTTGCAGTTCCTGTAAATTGCCCTAAAAATGATGCATTTATATCTGGACCATCATAGATATATAAATAATCGTAACTATTTTCTAATTGAAACTCGTTAAAAGTAACGGTAACGCTATTATTTCCGGCAGAGGGTGCTATAACCGTAGTAATATATTCTCCACTTGAGTAATCACCATCTAAACCACCAGAATCATAAAAATGATCTCCATTACAAAAATTAGCTGCTGTAGTAAAACTTAAAGGACCTATCCAAGCACTATTATTATCACCTCCACATTCAGATCTTACATATATATCATAAGTTGTAAACGAGTTTAAACCACTTATGCTATATGGATTATTAGAAGTTAAAACACCAACACCTGTTGGTAAATCTCCATCCTCAACAATCTCTATTTCCCATGTGGTGGCATTACCGTTTTCTAGCCAGCTAACTTCAACAGAATCTGACATGATATCAGTTATAAGTATATTACTAGGGGCAACACAAAGCGTAATAAATTCGTTAACATTAGAATAGTCGCTTATTCCACAATCATTTACACTTTTAACTCGCCAGTAATAAACCGTACTGTAATCTAATCCTAAGACATTGTATGAATTAATTAGAGTAGTTTCGGAAAAAACTATTGTATTAAAACTAGGATCTAAAGCTATATCAATGTTATAACTAGAGGCATTAATGTCTTCTTGCCACGTAAAAATGCTATTAACATCTACAGTGGTTTCATTATTCTCTGGAAATTGAAGCGAAGGTGCTAATAAATTAACATCATAGAGTTCTAATGTAATTATGGAGTTCTTTTGTGCAGAATCTGAAGTTCCGTTTATTGTTATATCATAAGAACCATTAGCAACTAACGCCGTATTACTTATAGTAATTTGTATATTAGTATTGTTACCTGATGCAGACGGTTGGCTAAAAGTAGCTGTTACACCTGCCGGAAGATTTAATGCTGAAAAAACAGTAGTTTCATTAAATCCTAGAAAGGTGTTATATATAAAATTATAAACGGCATCGTTTGGTTTACAAACCGTCATATTTGATTCTGTAAAATTCATTACAAATTCAGATGCTTGTACTTCAAAATTAGAACTATTAATAGCATAAAAAATACTGTTTGCACCTCTAACCATAATTCTTGCCTCTGTTGTGGTTGGAACGTTAGGAATATTAATTATTTCTGACCCATCATTTGCTATCCCAGTTGCTATTGTGTAAGGATAAGTAAAACCTCCATCAATAGATAAGAAAATATCAACTTCAGTAGCATTTACAGGAGCCACATTTGTATTAGCAACATCCCAAGTAACTGTTGTATTTTCTCCTACATTCCATACTTCGTTTGTTGTTTGAGACGTTACAATAAAAGGGCCTGCCGTATCGGTAACAATAACTGTCATTTCATCTGAAGCGGTTTGTCCTACACTTGGATTATTATCTCTAACGGTAAGAACAAAATCCATTGTTCTTGCTACAGAAGGTACAACCTCCCAAGTTGGTGTTAAGTTACCATCAACGACATCTGATAATTGTGGCATATAACGGTTAGGACTTTCTACAGGAAGCTTTGAACGAAACATAGGGCCAAATTGCCTTGTTGGTTGTGGAGTATCACTACTAAAAGGGTTTTCTGGATCGTTTTCTTCCCAACAAAATGAAATTTGGTCTCCTTCAGGATCACTTCCTGTGCCTTCTAAAATAAATGCTGTTGACATAGGAATCGTAAAATCGTTACCTGCGTTAACAATAGGGGCAGTATTAGTTAATCCTGTAAGTTGAGCACAGGAACTATCATTTATAGTCCACTGCGCAACATCTCTAATATCTACATAATTAAAATAATCATCCGGATTATCTTGTACGCTAGGTGAACAAATACCAGCATACCCCATTATAGAACTCCCACTACCTGGTTCTACTTCTTGAAGTTCATTAGAACTTCTACAATTTAAGGTACTTTGCACATGCCAGCCACCATATTGATGTCCAAACTCATGACTTGCAATTAAATTAAAATGATCAGAATTAGGGTTGCTATGTACTGTATATGCACTTCCTTTAGAACCTGTTGTACATACACAAGCAATACAACCTGCGTTTCCGTATATAGAACCTTCATAGGCAAATAAATGACCTATATCATAATTAGAATCACCAATAATTGTGTCTATTGTATTTTGAATGATTAAATTATCAACATTATAGGGATCTGTAAAAGTATCTAAGAAAATTATCGCATCATTATTTGAAATTAACTGCATAGTCACTCCAAAATCTCTTTCAAAAATACCATTGATTCTCGTTAACGATTGGTTTATTGCAGCTAACACCTTTCCTTTTCGTTCTTCATCTGTTGTTTCAAAACCATCAAGATAGAATTGCGAATATTCTCCAGTTGTTGATATAGCCGCTCTGTAAAGTCTTAAATGACTATCATTTGCATTTCTATTTGTTAAACCAGATGATGTTATTTCTCTTCTTGCCGATTCTATGGTGGTACATTCAAAATCTGAACTTGACTCATCCAATTCATTTCTTGAAAAAACAGCATAAACACCATTATTATAATCTAATGGCTTTATAAGTGTTGTTGGTCTATCGAGATTAAAAATAGAAACGGATAATCCTAATGAAGGTGAATAACTAATACGCGCAGTAGCCCCATTATTTATACCTTTTCCAATATATGCTTTTATTTGAGGATATTTTGCTTCTAGTTCTGGATGAAAATTTGAAGCTTCAAATAGTTGATAGCTATTTAATTCTCCTTTTTCATTAGGTAAAGAAATCACTATTTGAGATCTTTTTTGTGTTAAGCGGTTAGGAGCCTTTTTAAAACGATTAAGCAGAGATGCAGTATTTAAATTAAACTCTATATGCTCTAAAGGAACTTCATCTTTTGTAATATTTGAGTGTTTTGTTACGGTTTGAAACCAATAAGAATCTTGTGCGCTTATATTTATAGATAATACTATAAATACTATAAAAGCGAAGTAGTTTTTAGACATAAAAGTAGGAAAGGTTAGAATGGTGCGATTTAGTTTTCTCTCAAATATAGATGCTTTTAAAATAAAATGCTTTCAAAAAAAGTTTATTAGACAAAATGCTTTATAAACAGACCATGTGCATCTTTTATATACATTACCTTATAATTTAATAACTTACAAGACTTAAACACTACCTGTAGCTGTTAATTTATCTCTATAATTGTCCTATGAGTTACAAATTAATCCCTAATAAGCACACCTTAGAGCTAATAAAAACATTAATATGTGTATAAATTCGCATCAAATAGATGTGGTTTTCTATTTTTGCTAAATCGGATTTATATAAATGAGCTTTAAATATTCAAAAAAAGATAAATTAAAAAGCAAAAAGCTAATCGAACAGCTTTTTACAGAAGGAAAAGCAGTAACAGCTTACCCACTAAAATTGGTATATCTTAAAACCGAATTTGAAGATGGATCTCAACTTAAAACAGGTGTTTCTGTAAGTAAGCGTTTGCACAAAACAGCGGTTTCTAGAAACCAAATAAAACGTTTGTTACGCGAAGCTTACAGACTTAATAAACCATTATATTTTAACAATAGTTCTGCGTCTTTTGCGTTTATGATTTTGTACCTTAGTAAAGATGGAACAACTTTTGATAAACTAAATGATAGTATGAAATTATTGTTTAGGAAATTTACCGACAAAACTTCTAACAAATGAAAAAACTCCTACATAAAAAAATAATACTTCCAGTGTTGGCTGTGCTTATATTTACTAGCACTACAGCATTTAAAAACGATTTTTTTGAAATTGCTAAGCAAATAGAAATATTTACAACGCTTTTTAAAGAAATTAACATGAATTATGTAGATGATACTAATCCTGGCGACTTAATGGATACAGCCATTAAAAGCATGTTAGACGATTTAGATCCTTATACACAATTTTACAACGAACAAGATGTCGAGGCCTCTAGAATTAATAATGCAGGCGATTACACAGGTATTGGAGCAAAAGTATTAACCTTAAAAGATAAATTGGTAATCGTTGAACCTTACCAAGGTTATGCTGCAGATAAAGCTGGTCTTAAAGCTGGTGATGAAATTATTAAAGTAGATAAAGTTGCCGTAGCAGATTTTAAAGAAGATGCTGCAAATTTATTGCAAGGAGCTTCAGGTACTGAAGTTTCTTTAGTTTATAAACGTCAAGGAAAAACCAATACGGTAAAAATTATTAGAGAATCTTTAGAAATTAAAGCAGTCCCACACTACGCTATGGTAGATGAAAAAACGGGTTATGTTGTGTTAAGAAAATTTAATGATAAAGCGTCTTCCGAAACAATTAGAGCTATTAAAGCATTAAAAAACCAAGGAGCTACACAGTTAATTTTAGATTTAAGAGGAAATCCTGGTGGTTTACTTCACGAGGCTGTTAACGTGACTAATATTTTTGTTCCTAAAGATCAGTTGGTGGTAACAACTAAATCTAAAGTAAAAAAATATAATAAAACTTATTATACCAAACGCGAACCTATTGATACACAAATTCCATTAGTGGTTTTAATAGACGGAAGAAGTGCTTCTGCAAGTGAAATTGTATCTGGTGCTTTACAAGATATGGATCGTGCTGTGGTAGTTGGTACAAGAAGCTTTGGAAAAGGTCTTGTACAACGTCCAAAACCACTAACTTATGGTACACAAATGAAGATTACTATTTCTAGATATTATACTCCATCTGGCCGTTGTATTCAAGCATTAGATTATTGGAATAGAGATGAAAATGGAAAAGCTACAAGAACTCAAAAAGAAAATTACAATGCCTTTAAAACTAAAAATGGACGCGATGTTTTTGACGGTGGAGGTGTACAACCTGATATTGAAGTAGAATTTGCAAAACAAACACCAATTACTAAAGCAATATCAAATGAAAATTTAGTATTCAACTTTGCAACCAATTATTATTACAACAATAAAGTTGAAAATCTAAACAGCTTTGAGTTTTCCGATTCTGACTTCAAAAAATTTAAAAACTATATAAAAACAAGTGGTTTCAATTTTGAAACTAAAACTGAAAAAGCCTTAACAAACGCCATTAACGTAGCAAAAGAAGAAGAGCTTGATGCTGTCATTACATCAGAATATGCTAACTTAACTAAAGCATTACAAGCCTATAAATCTAATGCTATTGATGAAAACAAAACGCAACTAAAATCATTACTTACAGACGAAATTATTAAACGTTATTTCTACAGTGAAGGTTTATATACCTATTACACTGCTCACAATGCTGAAATTAAAAAAGCCATAAATATTCTTAATAATCCGCTACAATACGCAAGTATTTTGAGATAGAAATTTATTTTTTTTTATATTTAACATCATAAATGTTTTCTGTAAGTAAGAAAATTATAATAAAATGAGACCCCTAATTATCCTTTTATGCCTATGCTTTCAATTCTCTTTTTCTCAAAAAGAAATGAAGCACGAGGTTTATTTTGAAACTGATCAACACGATATACCAGAAACAGAACACAGTAGGTTATTACTTTTTCTATCTACAATTGAAGATATTGATATAGAAAAAGTTACAATTTATGGTTTTACAGATGATAGAGGTAGTGATAATTATAATCTCGTCTTATCTCAAAATCGTGCAGATGCCATAAAAGAAGTGTTTTCTAATAACGAATTTGATGAGTCTAAAATGACCAATGTTGATGGAAAAGGTAAAATTTTAGTCAATATTATACGTGAAGATGACCTTAATAAAATACGAGGTTTAAATCGTAAAGTTGAAATCATTGTTACTCCTGTCTATCCTCCAAAGGAAAAAGAAGAAAAGCCTGAAAAAAATAATCCAGAAGACTTGTTAAAAGGAGATTTAAAAGAAGGAGATAAAATATTACTTGACAATTTACTATTTAGAACAGGCTATAGTTATTTAACAAAAGACTCGAAAAAAGTACTAGATAAAATTGCTGAAATATTAGCAGAACGTACTAACATTTACTTTACTATTGAAGGCCATGTATGTTGTACTCAAGGTAATAGAGATGCTGTAGATAGAAAAACAAAAAAGCGTAATCTTTCTGTTGCGCGCGCTAAGTATATTTATGATTATTTAGCAGACAAAGGAGTAAAACATTACCGAATGAAATATGTTGGTATGCGACGTAAAGCTCCTTTGGGTGGTGAGCCTGAGTTAGATAGACGTGTAGAAATCTTAGTAACTAGAATTTACGATAAATAATAGTTTGTTTTCCTTAGTAAATAATTAAGAACGCAACATAGCAATATGAGGAATACCATCTTCGAGATATTCTTCTCCTACTTCCTTAAAATCTAAATTATTATAAAAACGTTTTAAATACGTTTGTGCAGAAATTCTAATGATGGTTTCATTATAATAAGTTTTAATAGCCTCTATAGAAGCGTTCATTATTGTATATCCATATTTATATTGCCGTTCTTTTTGTTCTACTACGACTCTACCAATACTAGCTTCTTTAAAATAATCTCCAGGTTTAAAAATTCTTGTATAAGCAACTAATTTTTCATTTTTATAACCTAAAACATGAAGTGCCTTTTGATCTTTACCATCAATGTCTTGATATACACAATCTTGTTCTACTACAAAGACTTCACTTCTTAATTGAAGTAAATCATATAACTCTACTATAGAAAGTTCGTTAAAAGCGCTTATTTTAGTTGTTATCATAGTTAATCTTGTACAATGACCTCTTTAGGGTCTTCTTTATTAAACTCTGGTTGAATGGTAACATGATTAATATTAAATTCATCATGTAAAACAGTTTCGATATCTAGAAGTAAATCATTAAACTCTGTAGTAGAAATGTCTTCTTTTAAGTCTAAATGGGCTTCTAAGTGCAACTCATCGTCACTCAAATTCCAAATATGTACATGATGTAATTTACTAACTTTTGGTAGTTTATTAACTGTTCTTACAACCGCTTTAATATTAATATTATCTGGTGTAAACAGCATTAGCATTTTAGTAGATGTCTTTAACAAATCGTAACCTACCCAAATTAAATACAATGCAATTAATAAGGTTAATAAACTATCTACCCAAAACAGTTGATAATATTTCATTAATAAACCACCAATAAGTACAGCTACACTAGCCAACATATCTGTAAGTAAATGCAGATAAGCAGAACGCATATTAATATTATTTTTAGCATCTTTTCTTAATAATAAAACACTAAGACCATTACCTATAATGGCGACAATGGCTAACCAAATAACTAAACCAGATTCTATTTCTTGTGGATTTTTAAAACGTTTTACAGCTTCAAAAATTAAGATTATTGCTACAATAATTAATGTACTAGCATTAATAAAGGCAGCTAAAATTTCGGCACGTTTATAACCAAAAGTTCTATCAATAGATGCTTTTTGCTTCGATAATTTAGCAGCTACATAACTAACTATTAAAGAAATAACATCGCTAAAATTATGTAAAGCATCGCTGAGTAATGAAAGACTACCAGAAACAAAACCACCAATAACTTGAGCTACAGTAATAACAATATTTAGAAGTATTGAAATTAAAAGCTTTTGACCCTTTAAGTCTTTAGAATTATGCGAATGGTTGTGTGAATGACTCATTTAACATGATAATGGAATCTTATCTACACGGTTTTGATGACGACCACCTTCAAATTTAGTTTCTAAAAAGGTATCTACCATTTTTATAGCTTGCGGAATTGATGTAAAACGTGCTGGAATACAAATAATATTAGCATTGTTATGCAAACGTGTTAATTCCGTTATTTCATTTGTCCAACAAACTCCAGCTCTTACATGCTGGTATTTATTAGCTGTCATTGCTACACCATTTGCACTGCCACAAATTAGTATCCCAAAATCTACTTTTTTAGCCTCAACATCTTTTGCTACAGGATGTACAAAATCTGGATAATCTACACTATCTAAAGTGTCTGTTCCATAGTTATTAATAGTATAACCTTTAGCTTCTAAATGCTTTACTATAGCAAATTTATAATCTGGTCCTGCGTGATCGTTTCCTATTGAGATTGTCATGTTGTATTGAATTGATTTAATACAACAAAGTTACGAATAAAAATAGCCCTATTGTTTTTGGATTGAGACTTCTTTGTTAGATTAACTGTAAGAATGAAACTTTATTCAAAATTTAATATAAAACTTTAAAATTTAAAGAATTTATGAGTGACTGTCTTAATTAGAATAGCTATCCAAATATTCTATATTATCGCAATATTTTCTAGAAAGTTTAAATATTTCATCTCCTATTTCTAAAGTCGTTCCCGTAGCTTTGATAATAAAACTTGGATTAATTGCAACACTTCTATTTATTCTAACAAGTATCTCTTGTGGAAAAATATCTATGAGATTACTTAACGACTCTCGGATTAGAAGTGTTTTATTTAAAAAGATTAATCTGGAATAAACATGCTCGGATTTAACGTATAAGAGCTTTGTTAAATCTATGTTATAAGTAGTCTTCCCAATGATGAGTTTAAAAGTTTTAAAAGAATCTGTTTTAACAGTACTAAAATATAATTTTAATGCAGTAACAACATCAATCTCTTTAAATGGTTTTGATAAATAACCTACCGGTTTTGTTTTTGCTATTTCTTTTATAGTATTATTATCATTATAAGATGTTAAAAATATAAATGGAATAGTATAATTACCATTTATGTATGTCGCAATTTCAATCCCATTCTTATCTCCAAAAAGGGATACATCTAAAAAAATAAAGTCAATAGTTTTGGTTTCTAGAGCTACAATAGTTTCTTCATAATCTATAGCTATACCACAACAATTAAAACCAGCGTTCTCTAAATGACTTTTTAAAAGATGAGCGATTAGTATTTCATCTTCAACAATTAATATATTTGGCATCTATAGTCTGTCTTTTAAAATCTTTATGTTATATTGAAATTCATAAACTTTTAAGCTTCCTTTAAGTTGTTTAACCATACTTTCTATTATAAATAGGCCTAAACCACTACTTTGTTTTTCTATTTTAAAACTCTTACCATTATCAGAGTAAATAATTTTTAAAAATTCTTCTTCCTCAGAAATATGAATATTAATCTCTAATTCTTCATCTATAACAGCATGTTTTATACTATTTGATATTAGTTCATTTATAAGAATTCCTAAGGGTATAGCAACATCTAAAGAAACTTCTATATTAAGAATTTGAGGTTGAAATATAATTGTCCGTGGATCTAGTTTTATTAATGAATGTGCGATTTGATTGATATACTCCTTAATATTATGTTTATTATCTAAATTTGAATCCGATTTAAACATCATCTGTTTATGAACAATAGCAATGGCTTCTATACGTTGTTTCAAGGTTTCAAACCGAGACTTAAGTTTAGTATCTTTAATGTCTATTGATTGAAAATTTATTAAACTTAAAATTAAAGATAAATTATTTTTAACCCTGTGATTTAGTTCTTTTAATAAAACTTCTTTTTCATTAATCATTTCTGAAAGTTTCTTATTTGTATTAAAAATCTGAAGTTTATTTTCCCTAATGGTTTTATTTTTTTTCCATATAAATCTAAAAGCAATAGTTATCAATATTAACAAGGTTATTAAACTATAAATTAACATCTTTAATTTATAGTTGAACCTGCTAATTTCTTTATTATCTTTTTCTATCTGTTTTTTATTGATATGTTCCTGCTCTAGTAAATAGTTATATTCTAATTCCCGAATCTTTAATTCCTGTTTATCTTCTAATAGCTTAGTGTCTAATTTGTAAAAAATTTCAAAATTTCTGAGTGCAGAATCAGGCAAATTCTTTTTCTTATAGATATCACTTTTAAGTTTATAGGCATTAGCATATGCAAAATGATAAGGAAATTTGTTAGCATATTTAATAACAGAATCGCTTAAATCTAACGCTTTATTATATGCCTCTTTTTTGAAATATAATTTACCTAAATTGTAGAGCATTCCTGAAACACCTAACGAATCATTATGCATTTTATAATTTTTAAGAGCGTCGTTATAGTAATTATTAATAGCGTCAAATTCATTTTTGGGTGTCAAAAAGCCTTTAAGCATATAGGCAACTGCTAATGAATTTATATAATTATTTTCTTTAGAAAGTGTAATAGATTGATCCACATAATTGTTTGCTAACTCGTACTTTTCCTGAACCCGATAAAGCGAACCGTATCTATATAATAATTCGGCTTTTAATTCACTTTTTATAAATTTAGGTTCTGACAGAATTATTTCTGCATGTTTCAGTTCTATTTCACTCTTGTTAAAAATTTCAAGAATCTCATAAATCAATGCACGTCTTAAATGCGTGATAACCTTATATTTTTTTGATAAACGCGAATCATGTAGCAAGTCCTGTGATGTTTGAAGAGCAACATCGTACATATTTGCTTGAATTAACGGAAAAAGTTTTACAGTATTTAATGTTTGCTTCGAGGAATAATTTGAATTTTCAATTAAAAGACTATCTATATAATCTAAACTTTCTTTTGGACTATGATATCTCACGTAATTATCAGTCTCATTATAAAAGGATGAAAATGACAAATTTTGAGCACTTATTTTAAATGGATACAACGCTAAACACCATAAAAAAGCAATAACTAATTTCAATATTTCTAATATTTAATTATCAAATATAGAGCTTGAATTTATTGTATGTTCCTATAAAATAAAAAACAGTCAAGAATTTTATAAACAAACGCTTGACTGTCTTATAATTATATTTTATTTTTTAATAAACTTTAGTACTTTTTCTCCATCAAGTTTTAAAAAATACATACCAACTGGAAGCTTATCAACTAAGATGGATGTATTTGAATCAACAATTCCTTTTCTTATTTTTTTACCATATAAATCAAAAATTTCAAAAGAAGTCGATATTTTCAATCCTTTAACGTATAATTCATACTTTGCTGGATTAGGAAAAAGCGTAATTTTAACATTAGAATTTTGAATATCAGATAAACCTAAACTAGCAACAGTAACGCAATCTGAAACTACACTACAACCATCAATATTACTTATAACCACTTTATACTCTCCATTTGTAGTTGGTGTATATGTTTGATTGGTTTCTCCTGTTAACAAAGTATCTGGACATGCATACCATTGGTAAATCATGCCTGCTTCTGTTGCTGTTAGTATTCCATCATCTTGAGTCACTTCATTTAAAATTAATTCAGGTTCGTTAATCGTAACACTATCTGTTGTGGTGCATCCATTAGCGTCTGTGACTGTGACTGTATATGTACCTGATGAAAGGTTTACCATATCTTCTGTCGTTGCTGAATTACTCCATATAAAAGCATAAGGTGCTGTTCCTCCGCTTACCGTTAAATCTGCTGATCCATCATAACCTCCATTACATGTTACATCTGTTGAGATTATACTCGTACTTATCGCAGCTGATTCATTTATGGTAACACTATCTGTTGCAGTGCATCCATTAGCATCTGTGACTACTACATTAAATGTACCTGATGATAATCCTGAAATATCTTCTGTAGTCGCACCAAAATTCCACTCAAAAGTATAAGGTGCTGTTCCTCCACTTACCGTTAAATCTGCTGATCCATTAGAACCTCCATTACATGTTACATCCATTGACATTATACTTGTACTTATCGCAGCTGATTCATTCATGGTAACACTATCTGTTGCGGTGCATCCATTAGCATCTGTGACTACTACATTATATGTACCTGATGATAATCCTGAAATATCTTCTGTAGTCGCACCAAAATTCCACTCAAAAGTATAAGGTGCTGTTCCTCCACTTACCGTTAAATCTGCTGATCCATTAGAACTTCCATTACATGTTACATCTGTTGAGATTATATTTGTGCTTATCGCAGCTGGTGCATTAATAGTAACACTATCTGTTGTGGTGCATCCATTAGCATCTGTGACTACTACATTATATGTACCTGATATGATTCCTGAAATATCTTCTGTAGTCGCACCAAAATTCCACTCAAAAGTATAAGGTGCTGTTCCTCCACTTACCGTTAAATCTGCTGATCCATCATAACCTCCATTACATGTTACATCCATTGACATTATACTTGTACTTATCGCAGCTGATTCAATTATGGTAACACTATCTGTTGCGGTGCATCCATTAGCATCTGTGACTACTACATTATATGTACCTGATGATAATCCTGTAGCTATAGCTGTAGTTTGATTCATTGGATCGTCCCATTGGAAAGTATAACCCATTGTGCCACCTGAAACAATTACTGTGGCTTCTCCATCAGATGCTCCATTACATGCTATATGTTGTCCATTATAACTAGAAGTAACCACGGCACTAGCTGTTAGCATCGTTGGTTCAGTAATAGTTACAGAAGTATTCGCTGTACATCCATTAGCGTCTGTGACAACTACATTATATGTACCTGATGACAATCCTGTAGCTATAGCTGTAGTTTGATTCATTGGATCGTCCCATTGGAAAGTATAACCCATTGTGCCACCTGAAACAATTACTGTGGCTTCTCCATCAGATGCTCCATTACATGCTATATGTTGTCCATTATAACTAGAAGTAACCACGGCACTAGCTGTTAGCATCGTTGGTTCAGTAATAGTTACAGAAGTATTCGCTGTACATCCATTAGCGTCTGTGACAACTACATTATATGTACCTGATGATAATCCTGAAATATCTTCTGTGGTTGCTGAATTACTCCACACATAATTATAAGGTAATGTTCCACCACTTACTGTTAAATCTACTGATCCATCAGCATCTCCATTACATGATACATCAGATTGTACTATTGCACTTAGTGTAATGTTACAATTAATCACAATATTATGATTAGCACCTAATGAACCAGGTGTACCTGTAACAGGTAATGAAAGAACAGCATCATTATTTTCTATATCTTTTATAGAAGCACCATTTAAATTTAAAGCAAAACTTGAAGCGTAGTCTAAATCTGTAGTACTATCACCATTTTGAACATTATATCTAAATGTTAATTGATTAGTTCCAGAACCCGAAATATAATTAGCACTTTGGTCAATTATTCCAGTTTCTAATAATAATTGTGGTATACCTCCTGAAGTATTTACATTAACTACTTCATTAAAAGTGACTATTACATCTACAATATCTCCTAAAGTATATGTACCATCAGTATTAGTACTAGTAACATTAGTTATTACTGGATCTGAATTTGTTTCCATTAGATAAACAATATCTGAAAAATCAAAAGAACCAACATAACCTGGAATATCATAATAAAAAATTCCATCGGTAGTTGAAGCTGGGTTATTTTGAGTGGTACCTACACCACCTATATCTGTCTCAATCAAAAAAGTATAGGTTTGACCTTCAATAAGAGGAATACTATTTGAGGTCATATCATTAGAAATAAAATCAGAAAAATTATACCAATCTCCCGTTCCACTAACCTGAAGCCCTGTTAATGTACTCCCAACTTGTGGTCCATTTAATCCCTCTCCTTTAAGTACTCTTATAGAATAATTAATAGTATTAGGATTGAACCATTTAAGATCTAAATTAATTAGTCTTCCTGAACAATTAGCAACAAAAGATTGTCCCGCAATCCCTTCATGTGAAAGGTGATCTGGTATTACATCATTTTCATTATTACACTGGGAAAATGCTATACTGTAGCATAATAAAAAAAAGATAAATAGGTAAATGTGTTTCATAAAATAATAAGATTTAGAGGTTTATAATTCAGCAAAAACACATATTATTTTATATAATTCAAAAAAAATGTTCTGAAATACTATTTTTTTGTTCTGAAATAATAGAAAGATGTATATTACTATTAGTTAATACTGTAAAAAAAAACCTTGAGACATGTCTCAAGGTTTTTTAAGTATATTATTAATAGAGTGGTTATACTATTTTATTAATTTTCTTGTAAAACTACCTTTCTCCGTTGTAATTCTTACCAAGTACATACCAGATACTAAATGACTTGTTGCAATATTAGTACTCGTAGATTTTAGAATTAATTTTCCTGAAATATTGTATACACTTACGTCGTTTAGAACATCAGCATTGTTAAGTTTAATTTGTAATTGATCTTTTATTGGATTTGGTCCAACAAACACTTTAGTAGCATCAAATTCTATATCACTTAATGGAGCACTACAATTTTCTCTATAACTACAAATTGCATCTTTTTGCCAATTAACATAAATACCAGAAACTGAAGTTGCATCTGCTTCATTTGCTACAGTAATACAATCTAAATTTGGAGTATTTAAGGCATTTAAAATATTTAAATTTGTATTTAAACTTACATTTAAATCACTAATTAAAGTGTTATTAACAAATAAGTCAGTTAATGCTATATTATTACTTATGTTTACATTAGTTACCGAAGTAAAAGAAACATCTAAAACAGTTAGTTCTACGAAATCTTCAATACCTGTTAAATCAGCTACACCAGTATTATTTAAATTTAATGAATTTACATGCTTTATATTAGCTGTAGGTACATAATTATCTATTGGTGCTACATCATAACCTTGATCAATTAAATACTGCTCAAAAACATTATCTGGTACATAAGTAAAATTACAGCTTTCACTATAATTACAAGCTTCATCTTTTTCCCATTGTAAATAAATTCCTGTACCTGCATTTGCTGCTGCTTCATCTGCTACAGTAATACAATATAAGTTATCAGTGCTTGTAGTTTTTAAAGTAGTTAAAACACTATTATTACTAACATCTAAACTACTTATTAATGTATTGTAAATAGATAAATAAGTTAAAGACGTATTATTACTTACATCTAAACTAATTATTGGAGTATCAGAAACACCTAAAACCTCTAAAGACGTATTATTACTTACATCTAAACTATTAATTTCTGTATTAGTAATAAACAAAGTAGTTAATGCTGTATTTGCACTTACATCTAAACTATTTAAAAGTGTATTATCTGCATATAAATTAATTAATGCAGAATTATTACTAACATCTAAACTACTTATTGAAGTATTATAGACATTTAAAGTAGTTAATGCTGTATTTGCACTTATATCTATATTAAGTACTAAAGTACTAGAAATATTTAAATTAGTTAACGCTGCAAAATCTTCTATACCTGTTAAGTCTGTAACGTTTTTATCATATAAGTTTACTGTGTCTATGTTAGCAATATTAGCTGTTAATACATAATTGTCTAATACGGTATCATAACCTTCGTCTATTAAATATTGTTCAAAAACATCATCTGGGAGATATGTTTGTTGAGAATTAGAAAAGTTAAAAAATAATACACTAAATAAAAGCGATAAATAAAATAATTTTAGTTTCATAATTGTAGGTTTTATAAATTAATAAATTTGGAATTTGGTACAATGATATATCAAGTTTTTCTATTTTGTATCAAATTAGTTTTTCATCGATTTTTTAAGCAAAAAAAAACATCAAATCGATAATTTTTGTATTTTATAGCTAGTAAACTACTAGCGTATAATGTGTTATAGAGATTGAAAATTTTAAAGAATAATTAAATTTTTATTAGACTTTTACTAATTATCTTCTAGAAATTCCTTTTTTGGTAAAACTATTTAATAGTTATAAATCTTACTTTTTATAGCTTGTAGAAATAATGATATTTGAAGTTATTAGAACTCATTTTCACGAAACATATAAAATGATTAATTCTGTTAAATTTTAAAGAATAATTTAATTACTAGCATCTAAATTACTTGGATCTATTAATAATGCTACTCATTACATAAGTATATAAAGTTCTATTCTAAACTTAATCTATTAAATACCACTCAAAAACATTATCTAGTATTTAGGTTTGTTAATAGTTATGATAACATATCTTATAACTTGTTAATAAGTGTTCACAAGTCTTTAAAACTAAAATTAGGTTTATTCATTAATTTTTTCAAACAAAAATAGAGATGAGATAACCAAATAAGTTAGTTGTTTTTTTCGCCGAAGTTATTAAACATCATTTGTAGTGAAATGAACAAGATTTTAAAATAAACATATCAGTCATTTCTATTAACATTCGTTATTAACAGTTGTTAATAGCTTTTTAATTTAGCTTAAAAATGAAGCGTTTAGATGTAAACTTAATGTTAGCTAAAATGTTGTAAAATGTAAATTACGATTAATCAAAATAAAACTTCAAAAAGTTATACTAGCTATTAACAGACTATAATAACCATTATTTTATTTTTTAAATTTTAAAAGAAAAATGATAATATGTATATATATGTTGATAACATCGTTTTTTAGCAATAATGACTAATTATTAGAATTAAAAATCTAATAGATTTATACTTCTTAGATTTTCTTGTTTTGAAAAATAAATTTCCAACGTTTAAATTATCACTATTTAAAAGTGTTTACTAAATACGTTAAAAATAAACTTCTGGTTTATATGCAGTAGAGAAGAAATAAAAACTACCAAAGGCTAAGGGTATAAAAAGTTGATTATAGACTAGTTTTAATACTATACTTTTAAAGCAAAGTTCTGATAAATTTACAGTGCATTTCCATTAATTTAACGTTCTATAAACATCATTAAAAAATTAAAACGTAACTTTGTAACAAACTTAATAACCTCTCTTCGCCTTAATTAAGTTTTAAATTAGAATTCCTATCACTTATAGGAAATGAATATGATTACAAATTAAATGACAAAAAAGAAAAAAAGGAAATCATCAAAGAATAAGATTTCCAACCTTACAAATACCATTCTAAGTATTTTAAAAAAAGATAGAAATCAAGCTTTTAACTATAAACAAATTGCAGCAAAACTAGGCGTCAATGATGCTAGTAGTCGCAACCAAATTATAAAAAAACTTCAACAACTTAAAGCAAAACAAGAGATTGAAGAAGTAGAACGTGGCAAATTTAAAGCTATAGTAAATACAGAATATTATACAGGTATTTTAGATTTAGCAGCTAAAGGAAACGGTTATATTATTAGCGATGATTTTGAAGAAGATATCTTCATCGCTTCAAACAATATTAATAAAGCTTTAAATGGCGACGAAGTAGAGTTCTATGCCTACAAACGAAAACATAGAGGCAAACAAGAAGGAGAAATTACTAACATTATAAAACGTGCAAAAACGGAATATGTTGGTACCATTCAAATTCATGAGAAAAAGAATTTTGCTTTTGTTGTAGCAGATAGCAATAAAATGTATACTGATATTTTTGTACCTATCAATAAAATTAATAAAGCTGAAGATGGTGATAAAGTATTGGTTGCTCTAGAAGATTGGCCAGAAAAATCAGATTCACCAAACGGTAAAGTTATTGAAGTACTTGGTAAACCAGGTGAACATGGTACTGAGATTAACTCTATTATGGCAGAATATGGATTACCAATGGAGTTTCCGCACGAAGTTGAAGCATATGCTAACAATATTGATTTAGAAATTAAACCTGAAGAAATCGCAAAACGTCGCGATATGCGTAAAGATTTAACCTTTACCATAGACCCTAAAGACGCTAAAGATTTTGATGATGCCTTATCCTTTAAAGTTCTAGATAATGGCTTATATGAGATTGGAATTCATATTGCAGACGTTTCTCACTATTTACAACCCGGAACTGTTTTAGATGATGAAGCTTACGAGCGTGCAACCTCTATTTATTTAGTAGATAGAGTAGTGCCTATGTTGCCAGAAGTTTTATCTAATGGAGCGTGTTCATTACGTCCACACGAAGAAAAATATACCTTTTCTGCAGTGTTTCAAATGAATGATAAATTCGAAATTAAAAACGAGTGGTTTGGTAGAACCGTAACCTACTCTGATGCGCGTTTTGCATACGAAGAAGCACAAGCTATTATTGAAAATAATGCAACAATTAATGAAGTTGATGTATTAAAACACAAAGAAAAAATTGATACAACTATTCCTGCTGAAGTATCGTTAACTGGAGAAGAATACCAAACTTCTGTAGAAGTAGCTCAAGCTACAATTAAAATGAACCAGCTGGCACGTAAAATGCGAAATGCACGTATGCGAGATGGTGCTATTTCTTTTGATAAGGTCGAAGTAAAATTCGATTTAGATGAAGAAGCAAATCCAGTAGGAGTATTTTTTAAGACCAGTAAGGATGCTAATAAAATGATTGAAGAGTTCATGTTATTAGCGAACAGAAAGGTCTCAGAATTTGTTGGAAAACAAAAGAAAACCTTTGTGTATCGTGTGCATGATGAGCCAGATGAATCAAAATTAGCTCAGCTTCAAACTATTGTAGCGCGTTTTGGACATAAATTAAATTTTAAAGATAAAGGAAGTATTGCATCATCTTTAAATAACTTACTAAAAGATGTTGTTGGTAAAAAAGAACAAAATTTAGTAGATACACTTACTATAAGAACCATGTCTAAAGCCGAATATACCACACATAATATTGGTCATTACGGTTTGGCATTCGATTATTACAGTCACTTTACATCGCCAATTCGTCGTTATCCAGATGTGATGGCACATCGTTTATTACAACAGTATTTGGATGGCGAAAAATCTGCTAACGAAGAAATTTACGAAGAACGTTGTAAGCATTCGAGTAATATGGAATATTTAGCGACTAAAGCAGAACGTGATTCTATTAAATACATGCAAATTCGTTTTATGCAAGATCATCAAGACGAAGAGTTTTTAGGTGTAATTTCTGGAGTTACTGATTGGGGCATTTATATAGAAATAATTTCTAATAAATGTGAAGGTATGGTTAGTGTAAGGGATATGAAAGATGATCATTACCAATTTGATCAAGATCAATATGCTATGATTGGTAATAAATCAAAAACTATGTATCAACTCGGAGATGAAGTAATTGTAAAAGTTAAAAATGCAGATTTAACTAAAAAGCATTTAGATTTTTATATGGTTGGCAAACCAGAAATAAGCAATGAATAATTACAATTTTATACTGTTATGAAGAGGTTTTAAAAACTCATTAAAAACAATTAGAATTGTAACTTTACAGTATAAAACGTACTATTAAGAAAAATATTCAAATTATGATCCTGACCACAACCAATTCAATAGAAAACCATAACATAATAGATTACTTAGGCATAGTAACAGGAGTTGCAATTAATAAAGAAGCTATTTCAATGGGTTTTAGTATGTCTAAGTACTATACCAAACTGCAAAATAACATAGAAACTGTAAAAGAAGAAGCATTTCAAAGTTTACAAAATAATGCTGCAAAATTAAAAGCCAATGCAGTTGTTGGAATAAAAATAGAAATAGAACTAACAGCAAGTAATTATGCTATGGTTTCTGTAACAGGAACTGCTGTAAAAGTTGCCGTTTAATTATGCAAACAAGTACAAAAGCTAGTATTTATGTTTTCCTAATATTCTTAATCACTTATTTAATTTTAAGGTTTGGAATTCAAATGCTATTCGAAGATATTAACATCTATTTATTAACAGCTATTTCGGCTATATTAACTTTAATTTTATCACCACAAAGGCGTATTGTAAGAAAGCGTTCTGGTGATGAAATTCAATTGAAATGGATATTTAGTAATAAGGTAATTGTCTTGAAATAAAATATTTAAGCACCTTCCTATATTTTTTGTTTAACCATTTATACCGTTTTACAAGGTGATGGACTAAAAACGTATGTAATATCAGTTGAGTTTCTTACATTTGTGTAAACCGCAAGTTTTACATGTTAGACGATATCTTAACAGCCATTCCCTTTGGAATAATCTTAGCCTTTACCATTGGTCCTGTGTTTTTTGTTTTATTAGAAACCAGTGTTACTAAGGGGTTTAGAAGCGCTATTGTATTTGATCTTGGTGTTATTTTTGCAGATATTGTTTTTATCCTCGTTATTTTTAAAAGTACAGATACCCTTTTAGATAAAATAAAAGACGATCCAAAATTATTGGTTTTTGGAGGAACTTTATTAGTTATTTACGGACTCATTAGTTTTGTAAAAACTTCAAAATCATTCCGATCTATAGTTAGAGAACATCACAAAATTGTACTTCCCAAGAAAGATTATGGTAAGCTCTTTATTAAAGGTTTTCTGCTCAATTTTATTAATATTGGTGTACTGTTAGGTTGGTTAGGTTTTATTGTTATTGGGACATCTATTACAACTTCAGAAAATGGAGTTACCATATTTATTGTAACCATGCTAGTGTCTTATTTTTTAGCAGATCTTTTTAAGATTGCAGCTGCAAAACGTTTAAAAAGTAAATTAACACCTAGACGTATTTTTAAGACTAAAAAAATTGTATCTCTAATTATTTTAATTTTTGGTATTATACTTCTAAGTCAAGGCTTATTTCCAGAGCTTTATGAAAAAAGTATGGAACAAATTGAAAAGGTTAATCCTATAGATTAAGCATTTCCACAGATTTTGTTGGTGTATAAAAGAAGTACTAAAGCTATTTTATAATATTATTAGTAAATTCAACACCATTGTATTATATTAAGTTAGATTAATAAAACACCTTATAGAAGTTGAAGGTGTTTTGAAGTTCCTAAAGCGATAAGGTTCAAATCTTGTAACCATTAATCCAAAATTTCTTAAAATTTAAAAATAAAAAAAGCTTCTAAGAAAACTTAGAAGCTTTTTGAGGTGTCGAGCGGATTCGAACCGCTGTAGATGGTGTTGCAGACCACTGCCTAGCCACTCGGCCACGACACCCTTTTTTCCTTTGAAAAAGGAATCTCATCAATTTAAATTTGATTTAACGAGAGCGCAAATATAAAAATTATATATGTTTTAGCCTAAATAGCTTTACTTTTTTCGCTTCTGGCTCATTTTTATAGTAACCATCTCAACGTCACCACCTATTGGCGGATTAATTTTACTCACAGCAACTGTAGCTTTGGTAATTAATGCTTCTTCATTAAAAACACGATTCAAAATACGCTTGGCAACCGTTTCTAAAAGCTTAGATGGTTTAGCCATTTCTTCCCTCACAATTTTATTCAGTAATACATAATCTACAGTATCATTCAATTCATCAGATGCTGCGGAGGTTTGTAAATTAGCCTTTACTTCAATATCTACTCTGTAATCACTACCAATAGCGGTTTCTTCTTTTAAACAGCCGTGGTTAGCAAATACTCTTATATTTTCAACTTTTATTATTCCCATAAAGCAAAAATAATATAAAAGATAATAGAGCGAAGCAGTCTTTAGGCTTTTCTAATTCGTAAACAAATCAAAAATGTTACTCAATGCACCAGTTTTAGCTTTATAGAATTCAGTATACGTGCACTTTTTACAAGTAACAGATGTAAATTTTTTGTTTTGAATATCAAAGATCTTTAAAAACGTGCTACCAGTGACTCTCAATTGGTCTACTGTGAAAGTAGTATTATGACATTTCGGACATTTGTGATTCATAATGATATTGGATTTTTGATTTATACTATCATTATAAAAACATAAATAAATGTTACAATTTGTTTAATTTTACCACCTGGAATAATGATGTTGAGAATTTTAGCTGTATAAGAATTTTACCTAACAGCTAATACCTAACAGCTAATACCTAACAGCTAATACCTAACAGCTAACACCTAAATAATGTCAGAAGAAACAAAGTCACTCAATTTTATTGAGCATATTATAGAAGAAGATTTAGCCAACGGTTTGTCAAAAGATAAATTGCGCTTTCGTTTTCCACCAGAGCCAAATGGGTATTTACACATTGGTCATACCAAAGCTATTGGTATTAGTTTTGGGTTAGGAGAGAAGTACAACGCACCTGTAAATTTAAGGTTCGATGATACCAATCCTGCCAAAGAAGAACAAGAATATGTAGATGCTATTAAAAAGGATGTCGCTTGGTTAGGTTATCAATGGGAAAATGAATTGTATTCTTCAGATTATTTTCAACAATTATACGATTGGGCAGTACAATTAATTAAAGATGGAAAGGCCTATGTAGATAGCCAGTCGTCTGAAGCTATGGCAGAACAAAAAGGGACACCAACACAACCTGGTGTAGATGGTCCATACAGAAATCGTTCTGTTGAAGAAAATTTAGACCTTTTTGAACGCATGAAAAATGGTGATTTTGAAGAAGGTGCACATATTCTGCGTGCAAAAATAGACATGCAACATCCTAACATGTTAATGCGTGATCCTATTATGTATCGTGTTTTAAAGAAACATCATCACCGTACAGGTAATGATTGGTGTATTTATCCTATGTACGATTGGACACATGGTGAAAGCGATTATATAGAGCAAGTATCTCACAGTTTGTGTTCTTTAGAATTTAAGCCACATAGAGAACTTTATAACTGGTTTAAAGAGCATATCTATAACTATGCTTCAGATACGCTTCCAATGTTACCTAAACAACGCGAATTTGCACGTCTTAACCTTAGTTATACTATAATGAGTAAGCGTAAATTACTTAAATTAGTAGAAGAAGGTATTGTGTCTGGTTGGGATGATCCGCGAATGCCTACGATTTCAGGTTTACGTCGTAGAGGTTATACCCCAAATTCTATTAGAAAATTTATCGAAAAAGTTGGTGTAGCTAAACGCGAAAATGTCATTGATGTCTCGCTTTTAGAATTCTGTATTCGCGAAGATTTAAACAAAACAGCCAATCGTGTAATGGCGGTTTTAGATCCTATAAAAGTAGTGATCACTAATTATCCTGAAGATAAAGAGGAATGGTTAGAAGCTGAAAATAATCAAGAAGATGATTCAGCAGGCTATAGAAAAGTACCATTTTCTAGAGAAGTTTATATAGAACGAGACGATTTTAAAGAAGAAGCCGGAAACAAGTATTTTAGGTTAAAACTAGGAGGAGAAGTCCGATTAAAAAATGCTTATATCATTAAAGCGAATGATGTGGTAAAAGATCAAAATGGAGCTATTCTTGAAGTGCATTGTACCTATGATGAAGATACATCTAAAAAGGTTAAAGGAACCTTACATTGGGTGTCTATAAAGCATGCTATTATAGCCGAAATTAGAGAGTATGATCGTTTGTTTAGTCATGAATCTCCTGATAGTGATAAAGACAAAGATTTTATGGAATTTATAAATCCGAAATCTTTAACCATTAAAACAGGTTATCTAGAACCAAGTTTAGCAACAGTTAAAGTAGGAGAGCAGTTTCAGTTTCAACGTTTAGGTTATTTTAATGTTGATGATGATTCTACAGCTGAAAAATTGGTATTTAATAAAACTGTAGGATTAAGAGATAGTTGGGCAAAGCAAAAACCAAAACCTCAGAATAATCAAAATCAGAATAAAGCAAAACCGCAACAACAAAAACGTTCGGCAATTAGTGTAATTCAACAGTTTGGAAAAAAATATACCAATTTATCTGAAGAAAAGCAGTTAAAAGTTAAATCTGAAATACAAGAGCTAGCTAAAGATGTTTCTTACGATGATTTAGAGCCTTTATTTGGCACTGCAGTAAAAAAAGCAGGTACTCGTATCGCAGTTTTAATTGCGTTAAAAGAGTTGCTTAAAAATGGCTTAGAGCGAAATGATGCAATTAACGAGTTTATTGAGAAGGCTAAAGCGGATAAAAATGAGGTGTTAGTTGCTGAAGCTTCTGAAATTTAACAATTTTTTGAGAGATATTTTGTCTTAATATTTATAAATTTAGGGATATACCATATAATTATGAATATATCACAAAAATTACTTACAGAACTTTCAACAGTTACAAGAGACATTGAAGACAATTATCCTGAACTTCAAAAACATTTAGATGAAACTAGAAGTACATTGCCTCAAGGGGCTAATGGTACAGCAAGTATCAATGAAGAAGATTTGAAAAATTATTTAAATGAATTAAAAGAAATTCGAGATAAATATAAAGAAGAAGGGCATTAGCACTTTATATTATTTTAACTTTATTAGAAACCTCATAAGTCAAACTTATGAGGTTTTTTTGTACATTTAAATTCTAACTAACACACTAAAATTCATGGAATTACCAATTAACCCAATCGCTATTCCAATTGCAGCAGTAGCTGCTTTATTTGTAGGTGCTTTATGGTATAATCCAAAATTTGGATTCGGAATCGCTTGGATGCGAGAATCTGGAATGACAGAAGAGCGTATAAAAAGTGGAAATATTGCAATTATTTTTGGCTTAACACTAGTGTTTGCTACTATGTTGAGTTTTTTATTAATGCAATTTACTAATCATCAATGGGGAGCTTTAAGTATGGTAGGAGTAGAGCCAGAATTAGCAAAACCATCTTTTGAAGCGTTTATGGCCGATTATGGAGACACATTTAGAACGTTTAAGCATGGTGCCTTACATGGAGCTATGTTTGGAATACTAGGTGCACTTCCAATTATAGGAACTATCGCTTTATTTGAGCGTAAAAGCGCAAAATATATTTTTATAAATTCTGGTTACTGGATTGTAACGTTAGCAGTTATGGGAAGTATTATTTGCGGTATGTAATATGTGAATATAAAAAAACCTCTAAATATAATTTTAGAGGTTTTTTTATGTTATAATATTCTATTTAGAGTTTTTCAACTTTTACATCATCTTCTGGGATGTCTAGTGCAGTTTCAAAATTTGGTAATATATTATCTGCTAAAGCCTTATTTTTAAGTTGCTTTGCTTCAATAAACCACCAATGTTTACCAGTTTCATTATAGATACCTAAAAGATAGCTTTTAGAAGAAATACGTTGTTCAGACATTTTCATCTGATTATAACCTTCAACAACACAACGAAATTGATCTTGTTCTTTTACAATTTCAGAAACACTAATGATATCAGCTTTTTCAAATACAAAACCTTGTGCTTTCATACCATCAAAAGTTGTTTTTAAAACTTGCATAGCAGCATCTTTTCCTCCCATCATATCCAATACAGAAGGAAGTGTATAATTGAGAAGCGTTTCAAAATCCATATCTAATGTGGCTTTTGAAGTTGTTTTAGCATCCTTTAGAGCATCTGCTTTTGTTTGTGAAAACACATTTACACTTGTAGCTATTAAAACCAATAGCATTAATTTTTTTAATTTATTCATCGTTCTTTTTTTTGTTTTTAGCGGCTTTCATGGCTTCACCAATTTGGTTACTTGCAGTAAAACTAGCAACCATATCGTTTAGCATTTGACTTCCTGCTTGTGGTGAATTAGGTAATAATATTAAGTTACTATTGGTTTCTTGTCCAATAGCTTGTAATGTATCGTAATGTTGGGTAACAACAATTAGTGCAGAAGCTTCTTGTGAGTTAATACCAACTCTATTTAAAACATCTACAGATTCTTCTAATCCTCGAGCAATTTCACGACGCTGGTCTGCAATACCTTGTCCTTGTAAGCGCTTACTTTCTGCTTCTGCTTTTGCTTTTTCAACAATTAAAATACGTGCTGCATCACCTTCAAATTGTGCTGCAGTTTTTTCTCTATCAGCAGCATTAATTCGGTTCATAGCAGCTTTTACTTGTGCATCAGGATCAATATCTGTTACTAAAGTTTTAATAATATCGTAACCGTATTCCATCATAGCATCGTTTAATTCTGCTTTTACGGCTAATGCAATATCATCTTTTTTAACAAAAACATCATCTAATTTCATTTTTGGAACTTCGGCACGAACCACATCAAATACGTAAGATGTAATTTGATCATGCGGATAATCTAATTTATAAAAAGCGTCATAGACCTTTTCTTTAATAACTTTGTATTGTACTGAAACCTTTAAACGTACAAAAACATCATCTAAAGTTTTAGTTTCTATAATAACATCTAATTGTTGAATCTTTAAACTTAATTTTCCTGAAATTTTATCTACTAATGGAATTTTAAGTTGTAATCCTGAATGTCTTATACTTTGAAATTTACCAAAACGCTCTATAATGGCCGCTGTTTGTTGTTTCACCACAAAAAATGATGAAACTAAAATGATAAGTCCAAAGAATATAATTGGAATGAAAATAAATTGACCCATAGCACGTTTTTTTAAGGTTAAACAATACGAGACTCTAAAAGTAAATTATTTTACTTAGGTTTGCCTCTATCAGCTTTAAAAATAGCATGAAAAACATACAATCTCTCTTATTAGTACTTATTTGTTTAACATTTGTTACAAATAGTTTTGCTCAGCGCAAAAATTATAAAATTCAAAATGGCATTGGTTTACAAGGTGGAATTACCCAATTTGATATTCAAACAGATAATTTTGAAACTAAAAAAAATTCAGGTTATATAGGTGGAATGTCAGCATCTGTAGATATTCCGCATCGATGGTATAATGTGAGCTATAACATTCAATTATCTGAAAATTATGTAGATATTAAAGCCTCAGCATTAGGAAACTTAACTGAAGAATTTATTGAGTACAAACTATTTGTTGCTAACATTTCGTTTTTATTTCATATAAAACTTATAAGTAATAATTTAACCTTAGATGTTGGTCCTATGTTACAATACAATAGTGAGTTAGAGCTTAAAGATGAAGCTAAAGAAGGATATTTTATTAAAGGTTACAACAATTTATTAACTGAAGATATAAGCGATATTTCAAACTTTAATGCTAATGGAGCTGTTGGTTTATCCTTAGGAGTAAGACGTTTATTGCTTAGAGCGCAGTATATGTATGGTTTTACCAATATGTTAGGCAATTTAAACAAGCAAGACCTTGATATTGGAACTAACAAAAAATTTAAAGGTAACCAGTCGCTATTAGCTTTAACAGCTATGATTACCTTTTAAACTTTTTTAAAATGTGCTATAACAAAACGACGTATCGAAGTTGTTTTTAGATGTTTTTTACTAAAGCTTCAATACGATTAACCGTTTCTGTTTTCCCAATCATATACATAATATCAAAAACATCTGGTCCTTGTAATGCACCAACTAAAGCGAGTCTTAAAGGCATCATTACTTTTCCAAAACCAATGTCGTTATCTGTAATCCAACCTTTAATATTGGTCTGAAGGTTTTCAACTGTAAAGTCATCAGTTGCATTAACAAGCTCAATAACTTTAGTCATAATGTTTGAGGTTCCTTCTTTAAGTGCTTTTTTAGAGGCCTTTTCATCGTAAGCTGTTGGAGCTGTAAAAAAGAAATGACTCAAGTCCCAAAAATCATTAACAAACGTTGCACGCTCTTTTATTAAACCAATACTTAAAGCAATATAATTAACATCAATGTCTGCTAATTCGGGTCTAATGGCTTTAAACTGCTCAGCCAGATCTAAATCTAATTGCTGTTGCATATACTGATGGTTAAACCACTTGGTTTTATCTGGATCAAAACGTGCACCAGCTTTATTTACTCTCGCTAAATCAAAATCAGCAACTAATTGCTCTAAACTAAATAGCTCTTGCTCGGTTCCAGGATTCCACCCTAAAAAGGCTAAGAAATTAACCACAGCTTCAGGGAAATAGCCATCTTCTTTATAACCTCTAGAAATGGTTCCATCAGGTGCTGTATATTCTAAAGGAAATACAGGAAAGCCCATCTTATCACCATCACGCTTGCTTAGTTTTCCTTTTCCTGTTGGTTTTAAAATCAATGGTAAATGCGCAAATTCTGGTGCTTCCCAACCAAAAGCATTATATAATAATTGGTGTAATGCTAAAGATGGTAACCATTCTTCACCACGAATGACGTGTGTAATTTCCATTAAATGGTCATCTACAATATTGGCTAGGTGATAGGTTGGCATACCATCACTCTTAAACAATATTTTATCGTCTAAAACATTGGTGTCAATTTTCATATTACCACGAATAATATCTGTAAGATGTAAGGTTTCATCTTGTGGAGATTTAAAACGAATCACATAATCGTCACCAGCTTCAATTTTAGCTTGTGTTTCTGCTTCAGTTAACACCAAAGAGTTTACTAAACGGCCTTTTTCACGGTTATGCCAGTTATAGATAAAAGTTTTACCATCGGCTTCATGACCTTTGCGTTCTGCATCTAATTGTTCAGCCGTATCAAAAGCATAATAAGCTTTACCATTGGCAATTAATTCATCAGCATATTGCTTGTATAAATTTTTACGTTCGCTTTGTCTGTAAGGACCAAATTTTTCGTTTTTATTTGGGCCTTCATCAAAAGAAATGCCACACCAATCTAATGATTTAACAATGTAATCTTCAGCACCTTCAACATAACGGTTTTGGTCTGTATCTTCAATTCTAAGAACAAAATCACCACCATGTTTTTTGGCAAATAAATAGTTGAATAAAGCGGTTCTTACACCACCAATATGTAATGGTCCTGTTGGACTTGGTGCAAAACGCACACGTACTTTTTTAGACATAATTGTATATTAAAGCGCAAAGATAGTTTGATAGAATTTTAGAACAAAGAAAATAAGCACTTGTTAAGTTTTACCGTATTTAACAGTAAATTCTTCTATATTAACAGAATCTTATTAGTTTTCAACTATTTTCGATTAAAATAAATTTGTAGTTTAGTCAGTTGTTAATAATGTTGAATAATTAGCCAAGGGCTAATAGCTAATGCCTAATAGCTAAATATAGAATGACCAATTTCGAAACCATAAAACAAAAGTTAGAGCAATTTATTAAAAGGTATTACACCAATGAACTACTAAAAGGTGCTATCTTATTTTTCGCCATTGGTTTACTATATCTTATAATTACATTATTCGTAGAATATGTGTTATGGCTTAATCCAACAGCTAGAACGATATTATTTTGGACGTTTATCGCAGTAGAATTAGCACTTTTCGTAAAGTTTATAGCCATTCCGTTGTCACATTTATTCAAATTAAGACAAGGCATCAATTTTGAAACGGCTTCAAAACTTATAGGGAATCATTTTCCAGAAGTGAACGATAAATTATTAAATGTACTTCAACTTAATCAAAGCCCTCAACAATCGGATTTACTATTAGCAAGTATAGAGCAGAAGTCTCAAGAGTTACAACCCATTCCTTTTAAATCTGCGATTAACTTTAAATCAAATACCAAATATTTAAAATATGCAGCTATTCCTATTGCAATTTTATTATTGTCGTTTGTAACAGGAAAAATAAATTGGTTTAGTGATAGTTACGAACGTGTTGTTAATTACAAAACGGCATACGAGCCACCAGCACCTTTTCAGTTTTTTGTATTGAATGAATCGCTTCAAGCTATTGAAAATAAAGATTTTAAGTTACAAGTTTCAACAGCAGGAAATGTGATTCCTGAGAATGCACAAATTAAATTTAATGGGCAATCGTATTTTTTACAACAAATAGCTGCTGGTGAATTTCAATACACATTCAATTTACCTAAAGAAGCTGTTGAGTTTACCTTATCAGCAAATGAAGTAACATCAAAGCCTTATAAGCTAAATGTAGTTAAAACACCAAATCTGGTTAATTTTGATATGGTTTTAGATTATCCTGCACATACTAAAAAGCAAGATGAGGTTTTAAAAAGTACAGGTTCTGCTGTGATTCCAGAAGGTACAAATGTGACCTGGAGAGCAAAAACAAAATCAACCACAGGAGTTCAAATTTATGCAGAAGATACTCTGAGTTTTAAACCAAGTGAAAATGGTAATTTTGAAGCCTCAAAACGCCTTTATAAAAACTATAATTACAGCATCACAACAAGCAACGATGATTTAAAAGATTACGAGAATTTAGCCTACAATATTAATGTGGTTAAAGATATTTATCCAGAAATAAATATCAAGGTTCAAAAAGACTCAATAGATCAACAAAGCTTGTATTTCTATGGTCAAGTGAGTGATGATTATGGTTTAACCAAATTACAATTGGTGTATTATCCAACCGAAGATGAGTCTAATAAAATGGTTGAACCCATCACTATTTCTAAATCTAATTTTAGTGAGTTTGTAAGTGCGTTTCCTAATCAATTCAACTTAGAAGATGGTGTAAGTTACCAATTGTATTTCGAGGTTTTTGATAACGATGCATTACATAATTACAAACGCACCAAAAGTTCAACATTCAGTTACCGTAAACTAACAAAGGATGAAGAAGAGCAAAAACAGCTCAATGAGCAGAACGAAACGATAAAGGATATTAGTAAAACGTTCGATAAACTTAAAGAACAAGATAAAAAGCTCGAAGAATTATCTAAAACGCAAAAGGAAAAAGAAAGCCTCAATTTTAATGACAAAAAGAAATTTGAAGAGTTTCTAAAACGTCAGAAAAATCAGGAACAGTTGATGAAAAATTTCAACAAAAAACTACAAGATAATTTAGAAGAATTTCAAAAGGACGAAAAGAAAGACGATCAGTTTAAAGAAGATTTAAAGGAACGTTTAAAGGAGAATGAAGAACAATTAAAGAAAGACGAAGAATTACTCAAAGAGCTTGAAGAATTAAAGGATAAAATCAACAAGGAAGAGTTCACACAAAAACTTGAAGAATTAGCCAAACAAAACAAGAATAAGAAACGTAGCATGAAGCAACTTTTAGAGTTGACCAAACGTTTCTATGTGATGAAGAAGGCTGAGAAAGTTTCAAGTGAATTAGAAAAACTATCTGAAAAGCAAGAAAAATTATCTAAAAAGGATAAAGAAAACACAAAAGAAGCTCAAGAAAAATTGAATGAGGAGTTTGATAAACTTCAAAAAGATTTAGAAGATTTAAAGCGTGAAGATAGACAACTTCAAAAACCAATGAAGATTGCTAGAGATGAGTTTTTAGAAGATGAAATTAAATTTGACCAAAAAGAAGCCAAAGAAGCATTAGATAAGAAAGAAGAAAGCGAATCTAAAGCGCAAGAAAAAGAAGCTCAAGAGCAGCAAAAAAAGGCTAAAGAAAAGCAAAAGAAAGCTGCTAAGAAGATGAAAGAAATGAGCGAAATGCTAAAAATGACAGTTGCTGGAGGTGGAGGAGGTGGTGACCAAGCATCTGAAGATGCAGATGCATTACGTCAAATATTAGAGAATCTTTTACTTTATTCGTTTGACCAAGAAGCTCTTATGGAAACTTTTGAGAGTATTGGTATTAATAATAACAACTACGGAAAGTACATTATTGAGCAAAGTAATTTAAGAGAGCATTTTGAACATATAGACGATAGTTTATTTGCTTTATCATTAAGACAGCCTAAAATATCAGAAAAAGTGAATTCACAAATTACTGAGGTTTACTTTAATATTGATAAAGCCTTAGATCAACTTTCAGAAAATAGATTATACTCAGGTGTTGGTGCACAGCAATACGCAGTAACTTCTACCAATGAATTAGCGAGCTTTTTGAGTGATGTTTTAGATGATATGGAAATGGAAATGAATCCGTCAGCTGGACAAGGTGAAGGAGATTCACAATTACCAGATATCATTAAATCTCAGGAAGAGATTAATAAAGAAATGGAAGAAGGCGTAAAGAAAGGTGAAGAAGGTAAAGAGGGAGAGGAAGGAAAAGAAGGTGAAAAACCTGGTAAAGATGGTAAGGAAGGAAAAGAGGGAGAAGGAGAAAAACCAGGGGAACAAGGTAAAGCTGGAAAAGAAGGACAAGATGGAAAGAGTGGAGAGAACGGACAAAGCGGCCAAGAGCAAGGAAAAGGTGGTAAAGGAGGTAAAGCCGGAGAAAATGGTCAGCAAAAAGGAGAAGGTAACCAAAGTGGACAAAAGGAAGGTGGCGAGAATTGTAAAGATGGTAAAAGTGGAAAAGGCGGAAAAAACGGTAAAAATGGAGATGATGGTACAGATGGTGATGGAGAAGGAGAGAAAAACGATGGTTATGGTGAAGGAGGAAGTGAAGAACAAAATGGAGAACTATTTAAAATTTATCAGAAACAACAGTTATTACGACAGGCATTAGAAGATAAATTAGCCAAGGAAGGAAAAATTGAATCTGCAGGACAATTAATCAAGCAAATGGAAGCTATTGAACTCGATTTATTGAATACAGGGTTTACAAGACAGACGCTTCAAAAAATGATGGATGTACAACACCAATTATTAAAAATGGAGAATGCAACGTTTATGCAAGGTCAAGATACCAAACGTAAATCTGAAACAAATAAAGAAGAATTCAATCAAAATAATCCGAGTCAAATTCCTACGGCAAAACAATATTTTAATACTACTGAAATGTTAAATCGTCAAGCATTACCTTTGCAAAATCATTTTAAGAAAAAAATCAGAGAGTATTTTAAGAAGGATACTAAATAATATGATTTAATGCTTTCCTGTAATTTTCAGTACAAAGTAATAATTCTAACATCGTTTAGACATGAAAATATTAATGGCGTTTTTTATTTCGGTTTGTTCTTTTGCTAATCATCCCAGCTATGATCCTGTAAATAAAATTGAAATTGATGAAAAGTATAAAGTTGAAAGTACGTTTTCAGGTAATACAGTTGGTAATGATAGTTTTCATTTAATTATAGCTAAAAATGGAGATACCAAAGACTATGATGTTATTCCTTATCTGTTTAAAGACAATCACATTGTTAAACTAAAAACCTTTTCATTTGATAAACAGCCTGTAATCCTATCTTTTCACAATGCTAAAGATAAATTGTCATTACTCACGCAATCTAAAGTTGGTAGTTCTGAATTTATAAATATTATTGATGTTGATTTAATTTCAGGTAATTATGTTAAATCAGATAATATAGCAACGGAAGATTTTAAAGCATTAATTAGAAAAAAGGATAAAAACTTAATTGTATTTTCTGACAAGAAAAGTGTAAGAATTATAGAGACTAAAGATGCAAAGACATTACAGACCATTACAGTGAGTTCTGACGCTTCTTCGGCTGAATTCTTAGCGTCGCTTTCAGAAAATAGTGTTGAGGCTATAAACAACGATGAATTTGTTTCTAACGGCTCTATAAGTACATTTAGAGCTTATAGTGATGGTGATAAAGTTATTATTACTGAAGAAAATACTAAAGAAGCAACAACTAATGCTCTTCAGATTCCCCTTAATCAAGGCAATGAAGTTAGTGCTCAATTTAAAACCTTTGGTGGTAAAACCAAGGATAGTAAAATAAAGAAAAGTACATCTTATATAAATAACGATAAATTATACCAACTTAAAATCGGTAAAGAAGAAGGGCAATTAAATGTTTTTGGTCTTAATGATGCGTATAATTCATCTGTAAACATTTTAGAGGTTAAACCGACAAAGCATGCAGAAGGATTTAAAAGTATTAAAGACTTTGTTAAAAACGCTTCTAAGAAGTTTAATGAACCTACAGTTACTATAAATAGTACTAAGAATGGTAAATTAAAGGTAAGGTTCGATTTTGTAAATAAAAACCTATACAATTACCACTATAATTGGTGGTGGCATCATCAATGGCACATGCAACAGATGCAGCATTTTCAAATGATTAATCAACAACAAATGCGGAACTCTATTCCTAGTTTTGGACCTTCTGAACCATTAGATTATTTTTTTGTAGCACAAGAGCATTCTTTTTTTGAAATTACTTTAGATCTTGCAGGTAAGATTGTAGAAGATGAAAATGATGAAAGTGTATACCCTTATTTAAACAAAAAGACCTACATCAAGCCTTTAAATGATAACAAAAAGTTGAAGCATACGTCTACTGTATTTACACAAGATAATTTTCGATATATCGCTTATGATAAGCGTAACAAATCGTTTAATATAATTAATAAAGCATTATAAATGATTAGTTTTAATTACGAAACCGAGTTTATCATAAACGATGAAGCCAGTTATTCTAAATGGATTTCAGAGACCATTTTAGAAGAAGATTGTAGAGAAGGAGAAATTAATTACATTTTTTGTTCTGATGATTATTTGCATAAATTGAATGTAGATTTTCTAAATCACGACACTCTAACTGACGTTATTAGTTTCGATTATTCCGTGGGAAAAGAACTACATGGCGAAATTTATATATCAGTAGATAGAGTCAAGGAAAATGCTTTAGATTTTAAAGTTTCTTTAGAAGAAGAAATGGCGCGTGTTATGATTCATGGTGTTTTACATTACTGTGGTTATAAGGATAAATCTGAAGATGATGAAAAGCTTATGCGTTCAAAAGAAGATTACTACTTAGCCAAACGAAAGTAGACTTGTGTTTTCATTGTATATTTGCAGCCGCAAAAATTTTAATAGTATAATGTTCCACGTGGAACAAAAATAGATTTCAATATGTTTAATGAAGAGTATGATGTTATAGTTGTTGGTGCAGGTCACGCAGGAAGTGAAGCTGCAGCAGCTGCTGCAAATATGGGAAGCAAAACATTATTGATTACCATGAACCTTCAAAATATTGCACAGATGTCTTGCAATCCTGCAATGGGGGGTATTGCAAAAGGACAAATTGTAAGAGAAATTGATGCACTTGGAGGTTATAGCGGAATTGTATCAGATACTTCTGCGATTCAATTTAAGATGCTTAATAAATCTAAAGGACCTGCAATGTGGAGTCCAAGAGTGCAATCCGATAGAATGCGTTTTGCTGAAGATTGGAGAATGCTCTTAGAAGGAACTGAAAATCTTGATTTTTATCAAGAAATGGTTTCTGGGTTATTAGTGGAAAACCATAAAGTTGTAGGTGTAAAAACATCGCTTGGTGTCGAAGTAAAAGCGAAATCTGTAGTGCTTACTAATGGGACATTTTTAAATGGACTAATTCATATTGGAGATAAAAACTTTGGTGGAGGTAGAGCAGGTGAAAGAGCAGCAACCGGAATTACAGAACAACTCGTTAATTTAGGTTTTGAATCTGGCCGAATGAAAACAGGAACACCTCCAAGAGTCGATGGTCGTTCTTTAGATTTTTCTAAAATGATAGAACAACCTGGAGATAAAGATCCGCAAAAGTTTTCCTATTTAGATGTTACAAAACCACTAACCCATCAGCGTTCTTGTCATATGTCTTATACCAGTGAATTGGTTCATGATTTATTACGCGAAGGGTTTGATCGCTCACCAATGTTTAATGGACGAATTAAAAGTGTTGGACCAAGATATTGTCCATCTATTGAAGATAAGATTAATCGATTTGCAGATAAAGATAGGCACCAATTATTTGTAGAGCCTGAAGGTTGGAATACTTGTGAATATTATATTAATGGTTTCTCAACTTCCTTGCCAGAAGATGTACAATTTAGAGCCTTGCGTTCTGTAGTTGGTTTTGAAAATGTAAAGTTCTTTAGACCAGGTTATGCTATAGAGTACGATTATTTTCCACCAACACAATTAAAACATACTTTAGAAACTAAGTTAGTAGAGGGCTTGTATTTTGCTGGACAAATTAATGGTACTACAGGTTATGAAGAAGCAGCGTCTCAAGGTTTAATGGCTGGTATTAATGCAAGCTTAAAAGTACAAGAAAAAGAAGCGTTTACATTGCAACGTGACGAAGCTTATATAGGTGTTTTAATTGATGATTTAATTACCAAGGGCACAGAAGAGCCTTATAGAATGTTTACGTCACGTGCAGAGTATAGAACATTGTTAAGGCAAGATAATGCAGATTTTAGATTAACACCTAAAGGTTATGCTTTAGGTTTAGCTTCAGAAAAACGTTTAAAACGTATGGAAGAAAAGCAATCTAAATCTGAAGCCTTTGTTCAGTTTTTTAGAGATACTAGTGTTACTCCAGAAGAGGCAAATCCTGTTTTAGAATCTAAAAATTCAGCAGCTGTTAAACAACAAGATAAGATGTTTAAGTTATATGCTAGACCAAATATTACTATAGATGATGTTCGTAAATTTGAGTCTGTAGAAAACTATATTCAGAATAATGATTTAGATACAGAGATTATTGAGCAAACTGAAATTCAAGTTAAATATGCGGGCTATATTGAAAAGGAAAAGAATAACGCCGATAAATTAAATAGACTAGAGAACTTAAAAATTCCTGTAGGTTTTGATTATTCAAAACTAAAATCAATGAGCATAGAAGCGCGACAAAAATTAGAGAAAATACAACCTGTAACTATTTCTCAAGCGTCTCGAATTAGTGGAGTAAATCCAAATGATATTTCTGTTTTGTTGGTTTATTTAGGACGTTAATTCTTAAGAAAATTGAAATCTCACAATGAATATTGTAATGTTCCACGTGAAACAATTGTATAAAACGCCCACTTGGTGCTTCGCTCGTTAGTTGCGAAACATGAATTATTTTGTTTCGAAACTAATCTTTGAAGGGTAATTTAAATATTCAAAATTGAACTAACTGAATATAAAAAATGGATTTATGGCAAATTGTTTGTTATTAGAAATCCGAAAAATAGTGATAAAACCATTGTTCTCTTGAGGGGTTTTAAGGGTGTGAAATTAGATAAGGTTAATGGCAGATCTTAATACTGAAAACATTGTTGATATAGAACCCTATAGTTTTACTAATTATTTGGTGAATTCCTTTCTTAGTATTTTTGGTTGGATGTTTGTTGCTTTTGTTCTTTCAATTTTTATTTCAGGTAATGCATCAAATCAAGTAACTATATTGTTGTTTTATATTGGTATCGTTTTTGTGTTACTAGCTTTAAATTTAATAGCTGGTTTTAGGCGACCTTATATTTACATATATGTATGGTAATTGATAATGACATTGTCACAATAAAATATCTAAGACTTTTTAAAAGGCAATTAATGACTGTTAATATTAATGAGCTAGAAGTAAAGTTAGAAAAACAAGGACAGAAAAATTTCGCTTTAATTATAGTTGGTTTAATAGGTGAACATACCTTTCATATCAAACAAACTGAAGTACATCAATGGAAAAAAAAATTATTAAGTACTACTTTTGAAAAATTATCTGACATAATTACACCAAGAACAATACACTAATTATTATATCATATTCTTAAATTCGTGCCCAAAACAACAAGAACATATCTTACTCTAAAAGACCATTCTGTTTCCCAGCAAGAGTTCCAATTATTATATAATAAGGAGCTCGATATGCTAGAAACATATCCACAGCCAGAAGGTGAAAAATTATCCGAATATTATAATAGTGAAGACTATATTTCGCATACAGATACGAAGCGAAATCTATTAGAATTTGCTTATCACAAAGTGAGAGAAATTTCTTTAAAACGAAAATTGAAATTAATCAATTCGTTTCAATCCGAAACTAAAGTACTTTTAGATATTGGATGCGGAACAGGAGATTTTTTGCAAACGGCTTTAAATAATAATTGGAAGGTTACAGGAATTGAACCCAACGAAAGTGCGCGGCAAATTGCAAATTCTAAAACAAACAATTCTGTTTTTAGTACAGAAGAATTATTAAAATTGAAACCTCAGAGTTTTGATGTTATTACACTTTGGCATGTTTTAGAACATTTGCCAAATTTAGAAATGCATACGGCATTGTTAAAATCACTTTTAAAACCAAATGGTACTTTGGTCATTGCTGTTCCTAATTATAAAAGTTACGATGCGGAGTATTATAAAAACTTTTGGGCAGCATATGATGTGCCAAGACACCTTTGGCATTTTTCTAAAAATTCGATTTCAAAATTATTTAGTAAAGAACATATGGCATTGGTAAAACTGTTGCCAATGAAATTTGATGCCTATTATGTATGTCTACTTTCAGAAAAATATAAATCTGGTGTTATGAACCCAATCAAAGCATTTTGGATTGGATGGCAATCAAATCGTAAAGCAAATCGATCTAAAGAGTATTCTTCGCACATTTATGTATTAAAGAACGCTAATTCTTAATATAAGCAACGCTATTTTTGTATCGCAGCTATAAATGTGTAATTATATTGTAAAATTTTAAAGTGTGCTTAAAACGCTTTATTTAGCTTCGTTTTTAATTGATTTTTAAAATAACAAGCAGAAAGTTCTATAGAAAACATCAATACACAAAAAATAGAGGAAATCACTAACTAACTTTTATACATTTGCAAAAATTAAATTAAAGTAGAAAAATGAAAGTTTGATACTTTCACAAACAATTAAACAATAAAAATAAAATGAAGAAGTTAATTTTAGGCTTAACAGTTTTAGTTGCATTTGCATCTTGTCAAGAACAACAAAAAATTGCATTCATAGATAACGGTAAAGTTATTAATGAATATCAAATGAAAATTGATATTGAAGATAAATTCAAACTTAAAGACGAAGCTTTTAAAGCGAGAATGGACAGTATTGGTAAAGCTTTTCAGGCCGAAGCTCAAGCGTTTCAAGCAAAAGAGCAAACCTTATCTGCAAAAGCAAGACAAGAGATGTACCAAAGTCTAACTCAAAAACAACAAGGCTTACAACAACAATTTCAATATGAGCAGCAACAAATGCAACAAATGTTTAGTGTAGAAATGGATTCTGTAATTTCTAAAGTAAATACGTTTGTTAGTGATTATGGTAAAAAGAACGGTTATACATACATTTTAGGTAAAAATGAAGCTGGAAGCGTTATGTACGGAAGTGAGACTAATGATATTTCTGAAGCGGTAACTACAGCAATTAATGCTGCCTATAATGCTAAAGATTCTAAAAAAGAAGCAACAGAAACAGCTGAAGAGGTTAAATAAAAATAAAAAAAGTATTTTTTTTAAAAGCCAAGCCTAAGACGCTTGGCTTTTTTTATGTAGTAAACGTGTTAATTTAATAGATAAATCGGTAAGCACAATTTTAGAGTTTCCGTTACGCTCAATATGGTAAATGGCATCTTGTAATTCGTCTGAAATTTCTAAAATATTTGAATCGTGAACAAAAGGAGCAAAATTTTCAAGTTTAAAGTTGTCTGATTTTGGCTCTAAATACACTAATTCGTCAGCTTTATAATTTAGTAATAAAGCTTGTCTAAAATAGTTTAAGCAAAAGCTTAAAAACTTCTTTTGCGTTTCACGTCCTGTTTTGGCAATTTCTTCGGACCATGAAATTAAATCGTGAATAGCTGCCTTATTTCCTCTAGCTTTAAAAGCAGAACGTACCCAGAGTACAAACCATTTTTCAAACTGAATATCTTCACTATCTTGATATATTAAATCACAAGCCTTGTTATAGTTACCATTGGCTTGATGTGCAATTTTAGTTGCAACTGACTGCTCAATATGATAGTTTTTAATTAAAGCTTCAGAAATAGCTTCTTCTGCTAAAGGAGGAAAATGTAAAATCTGACAACGCGATCTAATGGTGTTAATGATCTGTTCTTCGTCTTCAGCAATGAGAATAAAGATTGTTTTTTCTGGTGGCTCTTCAATTAATTTTAATAATTTATTAGCACTAGATGTGTGCATTCTTTCAGCCATCCAAATCACCATGACCTTGTATCCACCTTCATAAGACTTTAGTGTTAAGGATTTTACAATCTCTAAAGCTTCGTCAACACCAATTTGTCCTTGTTTATTGTCTACGCCTAAAAGTTTGTACCAATCAAAGAGGTTTCCATAAGGTTGCTGTTCTAAAAGTTGTCTCCATTCTTCGAGATAATATTTAGAAACCGGTTTGCTTTTTACTTTATCACTAGTTGTTACAGGAAAAGCAAAATGTAAATCGGGATGCGAATAATTCTTAAATTTTAAATTACAAGAGTCGTTTCCTCCTGTATTTTCACCGTTCTTGTTACTACATAGTATATACTGTGCATAAGCTAAAGCCATTGGTAACGTGCCAGAACCCTCTGGACCAACAAATAATTGCGCGTGTGCAATCCTACCAGCATCAACACTTGTAGTAAGGTGATTTTTTATGTGTTTTTGACCTAAAACTTCTGAAAATAACATAAAGCAAAACTATATAAAAAAATTATGTTTCTAATCTTTATATTTGTGTTTCAAAATTTATAAAATGAAGACACTGAACGATTTTAATTTTCAAAATAAAAAAGCATTAATCAGAGTAGATTTTAATGTGCCATTAAATGATGATTTCGAAGTAACAGATGCTACTAGAATTGTATCTGCAAAGCCTACAATTATTAAAATTTTAGAAGATGGCGGAAGTTGTGTTTTAATGTCGCATTTAGGGCGTCCAAAAGGTGTTCAAGAAGAGTTTTCTCTAAAACACATTATTCCAAAAATTGAAGATGTATTAGGAGTTGAAGTCAAATTTGCTAGCAACTGTGTTGGCGCAGAAGCAGAAGAAAAAGCAAAAGCTTTAGAACCAGGTGAAATATTATTACTTGAAAATTTACGTTTTCACGAAGAAGAGAAAGAAGGTAATAGGGATTTTGCAGAACAATTATCTAGATTAGGTGATATTTATGTAAATGATGCGTTTGGTACAGCACACAGAGCACATGCTTCTACAACAATTGTCGCAGAGTTTTTTCCAGAAAATAAATGTTTTGGAAGTCTTTTGGCTCAAGAAATAGAGAGTATTAAAAAAGTTTTAGAAGATGGTGAAAAACCTGTTTTAGCAGTTCTTGGAGGTGCAAAAGTATCTTCAAAAATTACAGTTATAGAGAACATCTTAGATAAAGTAGATCATTTAATCATTGGAGGTGGAATGACATTTACTTTTATTAAAGCACAAGGTGGAAAAATTGGAGATTCCATTTGTGAAGATGATAAAATGGAATTAGCCTTAGATATTTTAAAACAAGCCGAAGCTAAAGGTGTAAAAATTCACTTACCAGTAGACGTCGTTGCTGCAGATGCATTTAGTGATACTGCAAACACACAAATTTGTGATGTAAAAGCTATTCCTGATGGATGGCAAGGTTTAGATGCTGGTCCAAAATCTATAGAAAATTTTGATGCCGTTGTAAACCAATGTAAAACGATTCTTTGGAATGGTCCTTTAGGTGTTTTTGAATTACAAAGTTTTGCTAATGGTACAATTGAACTTGGAAACTCCATAGCAAATGCAACTAAAAATGGAGCGTTTTCTTTAGTTGGAGGAGGTGATTCTGTAGCTGCTGTAAAACAGTTTGGTTTCGAAAATAAAGTTAGTTATGTTAGTACAGGAGGAGGAGCAATGCTAGAAAGCCTTGAAGGTAAAACCTTACCTGGAATAGCTGCTATATTAGATTAGTAGTAAAAAAACACTATTTTTAGCAGTTCCAGCGTTTATGATACGCTGAGCTTTTACGAATTAATTTTCAATGTATATTGAAACGAGCTTGTTCAAAATTTTATCAGTTAGAGCACAGATAGAATATGAACAGTGTCTAACCATTCAAAAACATAAGATATAAACACATGACATTAAAAACGTTTTTATTAGCTTGTTTATGCTTGTCTGTTTGTAGTGGATATTCCCAAACTAAAACTGATAGTATTTCAAAAAAGTCGTCTGACGTTGTTTCAAATAAAGATTCGGTTATAGATGGTAAGCTTTTCGCTTCTGAAAAAAAGATTGACGTAGAAGTTGATACATTAGGAGTTAAAAATCTTAAAGATTTACCTCAGGTTGCAGAACTCGATAAAAAATGGTTAGATGAACTGTATAATAACTCTCTTTTTGATACCATATATAAATCGGTTACAGAGTTAGAGTATGAGCCTGTTTATTATCCAGAACTTTCTACAGATACTTTAAAAGCAAGATTAGAGCGGCTTAATGCGCGAACACCTTTTAATGTAGAATACAATCCATCATTAGAAAGTGTGATTAAAAGTTATCTTAAGCATAGACGTAATTCTTTGGAACGTTTAATGGGTTTAAGTCATTTTTATTTTCCAATGTTTGAGCAAGAATTTGACAATCAAAATATACCTTTAGAGATGAAGTATTTGGCGATTGTAGAATCAGCTTTAAAACCAAGAGCACGTTCACGAGTTGGAGCAACAGGGATTTGGCAGTTTATGTATGGCACCGGAAAGGAGCATGATTTAAATGTAAGCAGTTATGTAGATGATCGTAGCGATCCTATAAAATCTACAAAAGCAGCTGCAGAATATTTAAATAGAGTGTATCGTATTTTTAACGATTGGGATTTGGCTTTAGCCGCATATAATTCGGGACCCGGAAATGTAAATAAAGCCATTAGACGTTCTGGAGGATCTAAAAATTATTGGAATATCCGTCAGAATTTACCAAGAGAAACGGCAGGTTATGTACCAGCGTTTTTAGCAACAATGTATATTTTTGAATATGCAAAAGAACATGGTTTTAAGCCTGAACGTCCTGCATTTCAGTTAATTCAAACCGATACAGTACACGTGAAACAAATGATTTCTTTAAATCATGTTTCTGAAGCTACTGGAATTAAAATTGAAGAATTACAGTTTTTAAACCCAGCTTATAAATTAGATATAATCCCTAAAGTTAAAGGGAAGACATATGCTTTAAGATTGCCTAGAGAAGCAATAGGGACTTTTGTCACTAATGAAGATAAAATCTACGCTTTTGCTAATGCCGAATTTAATCAGCGTGAAAAACCATTACCAAAAATTGTTAGTGATGACACTAAAATCAGATATCGTGTTCAAAATGGAGATTATCTAGGTAAAATTGCAAGAAAATATGGTGTTAGAGTTAGCCAATTAAAACAATGGAATGGTCTAAGAAGTAATAACCTTAAAATAGGGCAAAGATTAACTATTTATCCTAGAAATCATGGTGCTTCAAGCAGTTCTAAGCCTATAAAAAAAGTTATTAATACAGCAGGAAAACAAACTTACAAAGTAAAGTCTGGAGATTCACTTTGGACCATTGCACAAAAATTTTCAGGAGTTTCTGTTCAAAATATTAAAGATTGGAACGATATTAGTGGTAATAAACTCAAGATAGGAATGACACTCGTTGTGTCTAAATAAAAACCAACAAAAACTTAAGCTTATGAGAGCGTTTTATACCGTGTTCTTTTGTGCGTTGCTATTAGCGTGTGGAGATTCAAAAAAAGATGATAAACAATTGTACTTACCCGCTTCTAATGGGAATTTAAACACAATTTCGGTTGTTGTAGATAATATCTTGTGGGAAGATAAAGTAGGGGAAAGCATAAGACATATTTTTGCAGCACCCTTAAATGGTTTGCCTACAGAGGAACCAATGTTTAACATGAAACAAATTCCAACTCAGGTATTTGATGGTTTCGCAGCACGAAGTAGAATTGTACTTAAAATTGAAAAAGGCGATGTTGAGGCAACAACTAAAATTGTGAATAATGCCTATGCTAAATCACAAACTGTTGCTGTTGTTGCTGGTAAAACAGACAATGATATTATTGCGCAATTAAAGGAAAATAAAGCTAAAATAATTGATGCATTTAATAAAGAAGAAGTAAAAGAGAAGCTAAGGAGAATTAACTTGTCATTATTGGAAGATAAAGACATGGAAAATAAGTTTGGAATAACTATAGATATGCCTTCAGCTTATAAAATTGGTAAAGCAGACGATGATTTCTTTTGGATTAGAAAAAGTCTTAGTAATACCAAAACCATAGATTTAATGGTTTATGAAGTGCCTATGGAAACGATTTCTAAAGGAGATAGCACAATTATAGATATTATAAAAATGCGTGATAACATTACAAAAACTAAAATACCAGGAGAAGATGGTATTTATATGGCTGTAGAAGATGCTTACGCTCCTTCAATGTTCAAAACTATTATTGATAATAAACCCGCTTACGAAGTAAGAGGTATGTGGGAAATGAAAGGTTTTACAATGGCAGGACCTTTTATTACATATGCTATTGAAGATAAAATAAACAATCGTTATTTAGTTGCAGATGGCTATGTATATGCACCGTCATTACCAAAACGAGACTATATTTTTGAGCTAGAAGCTATGATTAAATCAATCACTATTAAGTAACAAAAAAGCCAACTTTAAAAAGTTGGCTTTTTTTATGTTTCTTGTTTTGAGGTCTCTATTCTTTATCGTCAGCAGACTCGTCTTTGTTTGCTTTTTTAAATTCTTTTAAACCACTACCTAAACCTTTCATTAGTTCAGGAATCTTTTTACCACCAAATAGTAATAAAACAACTACAGCAATTAGAATTACTTGAGGCCATCCAATCATTAAAGGTATAATGCTTAAACTCATAACTTATAATTTAGACCGCAAAGTTAGTAATTATAGTTTAATTATAGCGTTGTTCATTCTATTTTAACTTTGAGCTTGTAATAAAGGCAAATGAGTGTTTTATTATTGTTATTATTATGTTATAATAAGCTCAGCTAACTTTAATATTTTATCATGGCGCTATTTAAGTATTTTAACTAATTTTGTTTTAATGGCAAAGAATAAAAAAAAGGAAAAGAAATTCACTAAAAAGTTACTTCACAAGTATCGTTTGGTCATACTAAATGAAGACACTTTTGAGGAGCGTTTTGCTATAAAGCTAACACGTCTCAACGTTTTTATTTTAACATCGCTTTCTGCTATATCACTCGTATTTTTCACGGTTTTATTAATTGCATTCACACCTTTAAGAGAATATATTCCAGGATATTCCTCTGCTAAGCTAAAAAAGAAAGCAACCATGTTAAATTATAAAACCGATTCTTTGGTACAAGAATTAGAGTTAAACAAACGCTATTATGCCTCTATAAGAAAAGTACTCACAGGAGATGTTGCTACTTTAGAATTTAATAGAGATTCAGTTATAGAAGCAGCTAAAAATGATCTTGATATTTTACAAGTACCTACAAATAGGGAAGATTCGTTGTTAAGAGAAAAAGTTGCTAAAGAAGATAAGTATAATTTGTTTGAAGCTTCTGAAGATCAGTCTAATTATGTGTTGTTTCCACCAGTAAACGGTACCATTTCAGAAGGCTATAATTTAGAAGAAAAACATTATGCGGTAGATGTTGTTGTTGCAGTTAATACTCCTGTAAAAGCAACAGCAGATGGCACTGTTATTTTTGCAGAATGGACGGTAGAAACGGGCTATGTGGTCATTATAGAACATAATAGAGAGTTAATCTCTGTTTATAAGCACAACTCAGCAATTACAAAAGCTCAAGGAGATATTGTAAAATCTGGAGAAGTTATTGCCATGTCTGGTAATGCTGGTGAATTAACCACAGGACCACACCTTCATTTTGAACTTTGGAGTAAAGGTTACCCAGTAAACCCAACTAACTTTATTAATTTCGAATAATGGCATCATTAAAAGCTGCGCTTTCAAAACCCTTTGCTAAATACGTCGCAAAGCGAATTAAAAAATGGTCATCTAAGCCTGTTGAAACGCAACAAAACGTTTTTCAAAACTTAATTGCTCAGGCCAAGCAAACGGCTTTTGGAAAAGACCATAATTTTAGTGCTATAGCTACTTATGAAGATTTTCAAGCTAATGTTCCTATTAGAGATTATGAAGAATTAAAGCCTTATGTAGAACGTGTTGTTGGTGGTGAAGAAGATGTTTTGTGGAAGGGTAAACCTATTTACTTTGCTAAAACTTCAGGAACAACCTCTGGTGCTAAATATATTCCAATTACAAAAGAAAGTATGCCAACGCATGTTGAAGCCGCTAGAAATGCGATTTTAATGTATATCTATGAAACAGGACATTCTAAATTTGTAGATGGCAAAATGATTTTTCTTCAAGGCAGTCCTATTTTAGAAGAAAAGAATGGTATAAAACTGGGGAGATTATCAGGGATTGTAGCGCATTATGTGCCTAAATATCTTCAAAAAAATAGAATGCCAAGTTTAGAAACGAATTGTATTGATGATTGGGAAACTAAAGTTGAAGCTATTGTAGATGAGACCATAAATGAAGATATGAGTATCATTTCGGGAATTCCGTCTTGGGTACAAATGTATTTTGAAAAACTGATTGAAAAGTCAGGTGAAAATGTTGGAGATCTCTTTACAAATTTTAATCTTTTCATTTTTGGAGGTGTTAATTATGAGCCTTATCGCGCAAAATTTGAAAACTTAATAGGAAGAAAAGTAGATAGTATAGAATTGTATCCCGCAAGTGAAGGTTTTTTCGCTTTTCAAGATAAACAGAATGAACGAGGTATGTTACTTCAATTAAATTCAGGTATATTTTATGAGTTTGTTGAAGCAGAACATTTTTTTGAAGATAATCCTAAACGGATTACCATTGGCGAAGTAAAGTTAAATGTAAATTATGTAATGATTATTTCTACTACAGCAGGACTTTGGGCATACAATATTGGAGACACTGTAGAGTTTACATCATTAAAACCCTATCGCGTGATTGTAAGTGGACGCATAAAACATTTTATTTCAGCATTTGGAGAGCATATTATAGGAAAAGAAGTAGAGCAAGCTTTAAAAGAAGCTACAGCAAATACATCGATATCTGTAAATGAGTTTACGGTTGCACCTCAAATAAATCCAGAGGAAGGCTTACCGTATCACGAATGGTTAATTGAGTTTGAAAATGAACCAGAAAATTTGCAAGATTTTATTATAGCTTTAGAGCAGTCTTTACAACAACAAAACAGTTATTATTTAGATTTAATTGAAGGAAAGGTACTTAGACCTTTAAAAATCACTAAAATTGTGACTAATGGATTTCAGACGTATATGAAATCCATTGGGAAATTAGGAGGGCAAAATAAAATCCCTAGACTTTCTAACGATAGAAAGATAGCAGACATGATGTATCAACTAAATTTAGCGAAATAACGCTATATTTGTAGGTTAAAATAGAGTATGAGTACAACTAAGAAAAAACACGAAAGAACTAGAGCACAAGAAAGTTCTAGCGCTATAGAACGCATGTATATTACAATGCGTCACCTTTTTAATAGAGGATTTTATAAACCTATGGGTGTTTCTGGAGAAACATTACGAGAAGCGTTATTGCTTTTGCGTCCAGAAATATATGGTTCTATTGGAGATGAAAAAGCAGAATTAGAGGGTTTGCTTTATGTTGTAGACCGCTTACCACAAGGTATTGAAGAGTGTACGTTTATCAATCTTACCAGTGATGAAGGTTATGCTAATTCGCATTTTAAAGCTATAATTCCACCTAAAAGAAGGCGTAATTGCTATCGTATAGACAATGAGCAAATGAATATCGAAATCACGAGAGGTCGCTCTGAGATTTATGATATTTTAACGCATCTTACGTTTTTGTTTGTAGAGTCTCATAAAATCAGTAAACGCGTTATTATCGATGAAGATGGTTCTACAGTTAGAGACTGGCAAAAACTAGAAAATGCTGTTAACTCTACTAAGAAACTAACCCAAAAAGAACGCGAAATTGCCATTACACATACCGCTAATATATTAGGTAGAACGTTTAATGAATTAACAGAAGCGTATCCAAAATTTGCTACTGAAAATCAACCAGAACGTTTATTACAAATTGTATATTGGTTGGGTAAATTGGCCATAGAAGAAACCATTAATAACAATAAGCGTACAATAACCTTTAGTCCTGTTTTAAGAGAGCGTTTAGGACACCATATTCACGGAGAAATTTGGGCAGATACGATTAAAGCTACGTTACACAAAAACGGTTTGTTAGAGCGCCCAATTCATATTATTAGTGCTAATATGCACAGTGTAATGAATTCCTTATTTGCTAAAGGAGCACTTAAGGGCGCTGATGCTAAAAAAGACATTTTTCAAACTTATGAAGCTTTAAGTGATTCTAAAAATTCTGCATTACGCAATAAAGTAGAAAAATCTGCGTTGCAGAACGGCATGATCTATATAAAAGACACGTCTGGAACCAACATAGATGTTCAAATTTTTGATACGGATAAAATTGATTTTTCTAAATCAGAATTTAAATACTTAGAAGAGGTCAAGGATAATAAAGCTGTAATATTTGTAATGGATTATGCTTTTGGAGAGCAAGCTTACGAAACTTTAGATGAGTTTTTAAAACCTATAAAAGTTGATGATAAAAATGTACACTTAGATGTGAAGTCTATTTCAATAATGGGAAAAGCGGGCATTTTAGAAGGAGGTAAAGGTGATGTTATGATTCCTAATGCACATATTTTTGAAGGTACAGCAGATAATTATCCCTTTAAAAATGAGTTGAGTAAGGATGATTTATCAGATTGTGGCGTTTCTGTTTATGAAGGTACAATGGTTACCGTTTTGGGAACTTCACTTCAAAATAAAGAGATTTTAAAATTCTTTAAAAAATCAACATGGAATGTTATTGGTTTAGAGATGGAAGGTGCACATTACCAAAAAGCAATACAAGCAGCTTCTAAAGTAAGAGGAAGCATTAATGAAGATGTAAAGGTAAGATACGCTTACTACGCTAGTGATAATCCATTAGAAACTGGTGGCACATTAGCCTCTGGAGGGTTAGGAACTTCTGGTGTAAAACCAACTTACGTGATTACAAAAAAAATACTAGAACAAATATTTAATTCATAACCAATGAGTGAAAAATTACCACGACAAAACGATAGTGAAGAGATAGATTTAGGACAATTTTTTAGTGCTATAGGAAATTTATTTCAAAGATTATTTAATTTTATTGGTAGCATATTCAAGGGAATTTTTTCTGCTATTATCTACACAATAAAGCCTCTTGTAGTACATTTCAAAGTGGTTGTAGTTGTATTAACAGTAACGGTAATACTAGGTTATATTTATGAAAAGACAAATGATCCTGTTTATTATTCAGAGATGTTGGTAAAACCGTACTTTGATTCTAAATATCAATTATCTAGTAATATCAATTATTTTAATGCATTAATTAGTTCTAAAAATGTAAAAGAATTGTCTAGTATTTTTGAAATAGATACTTTAAGCGCTAAAGAATTAATAGGTTTTGATTTAGAAGCAGGTCCTGAGACGCAAAATGATTTATTTATTGAATATGATGAATATATTAAGTCTATTGATACATCTCTTGTAGATGAGCTTACTTATAAAGATTATATAGATAAAAGGGATTTTATGTCGGGAAAAGTGTTTGCTATAAAAGCAAAATCGAATGATATCTCTATTTTTCCAAGACTACAAGAAGGGTTTAGAAAGACTTTTGAGAATGAGTTTTCAAAGCATCAAAAGCGTGTAAGAGATACTATGGCCTATATAGATCGTTTATCTTTAACAACAGAATTATCACGTTTAGATAGCATTCAAAAAACATATTTGGCAGCGATAAGAGAGGAATCTAAAAATAGAAATCTAGTTTTTGGATCAGGAAGTATGCTTCCGCTTCAAGAAGAGAAAAGAGCGACTAAAGAATATGAGCTGTTTTTAAGAGAGCAGGGGATACGATATAAATTAAATGAATTAAACCGAACGATAGCAGAGGAAAATACTTTTTTCGATATCCTAGCACCTTTTGATAAATTAGGAAAAAAAGATAAGAGTTTTGAGTACCGTTATCGTCTTTTATTTCCTGCGATAGCTTTGGTTCTTTTTATCCTATGGTTTTTAGCATTAAAAGCATTCAAATATATTAAAGACTATGAATAAAACAGTTTTAATAACAGGTGGAGCGGGCTTTATAGGATCTAATTTTATAGTCTATTTTTTAGAACGTTATAAAAGCATTAAAGTTGTTAATTTAGATAAGCTCACTTATGCAGGTGAGCTTTCTAATTTAGAAAAACTAGAAGGAAATAGTAATTACGAGTTTATTAAAGGAGATATTTGCGATACAACGCTTGTAAACGATCTTTTTATTAAACACCAATTTACTGATGTTATTCATTTTGCAGCAGAATCTCATGTAGATAATTCTATAAAACATCCAGATGCCTTTATTAATACTAACGTTTATGGCACTTTTAATTTATTAAATATAGCCAAAAACCATTGGATGGATGCTCCTTTTTCATTTAAAAAGGCATGTGAAACTAACAGATTTCATCATATTTCTACAGATGAGGTCTATGGTACTTTAGGTGAAACAGGTTTGTTTACAGAGGACACGCCTTATGCGCCTAATAGTCCGTATAGCGCTTCAAAAGCATCGTCTGATTTTATTGTAAGAAGCTATTTTCATACTTACGGAATGAATGTTGTAACCACCAACTGCAGTAATAATTATGGTCCAAAACAACACGATGAAAAGCTGATACCAACCATTATTAGAAAAGCCTTGAATAGCGAACCTATTCCAATCTATGGTGATGGAAAGAATATTAGAGATTGGCTGTATGTAGAAGATCATTGTAAAGGAATAGATATGGCGTTTCAGAATGGTAAAGCTGGAGAAACCTATAATATTGGTGGAAAAAATGAACGCGATAACTTATATATAGCGCATAAAATTTGTGATATTTTAGACGATTTAAAACCCAAAAACAAAGCCTATTCGGAACAAATTACCTTTGTAGAGGACAGGCCGGGACATGATTTTAGGTATGCTATTGATGCCTCTAAAATTGAAACAGAATTAGGTTGGCAAGCTGATGAAAATTTTGAAACAGGAATCGTTAAAACCATTGAGTGGTACTTAAATAAATATAAAAACG
>Ga0209344_10000267_pt1 | contig 102745 bp, 95 predicted proteins | sample Cruoilmetagenom6_FD_187293 | JGI IMG/M metagenome (GOLD analysis project Ga0209344, IMG submission 187293) | Oil polluted marine microbial communities from Coal Oil Point, Santa Barbara, California, USA - Santa Barbara Oil Seep Sample 6 (SPAdes)... | ecosystem: Environmental > Aquatic > Marine...
CTTCTCTTCAGCCGAGAATTTGCGCCGGGTCTTCCGGCGAATATCTTTCACATGTTTCTCGGCCGATCCGTCCGGCCCGGATTTCTGTCTCATCTTCGCTCCCTTGGCGGGCTACGATGTGCCAGAAATCCTCCTTAAGCAATTTGGCCGGTCTGTCTCACAGTCGCTGACGGGGAACACGTACGCCGCAGTCTCGACGTCCAGCCCTCGATCACCATCCGGCCCGGCTGGCGGCTCGGCGTGCTCGTCAACAAGGACATCGTTCTGAAACCCTATGAAGGAGGCAAGCAGCCATGAGTGAAGTCAGTTTGAAAATCGGGGCGTTGCCTGACCGGACACCGCAGAAACTATCGATCAGTCTCGAGCCATCTCTGGCCGCGGAGCTTGAAGCGTATTCTCGGATCCATGCAGCAACCTACGGCGCTGAGTCATCGGTGGCTATGCTGGTTCCTCTGATGCTTGAAGCTTTCCTTTCGAGCGATCCTGGCTTTCGTAAGGCCATGAAGACTCAAACCTACCGGTGATGTCGAGCAATGGCCCGGACGCAGATACCTCCCCATCTAAAAACCTGTGAAATCAAGCGCCGTCTCAAAACGCTGATCGCTGCAGCGAAAGATACAGGATTTGATGTGTGCGGCGTTCGGCTAATGCCTGACGGCGAGATTACGCTTCTGGACAAGGCCTCTCTCAGGCTCGAAACTGATTCGGAGGCGAAATGGCTGGGGAGCTGACGATGTCCATCAAGGGTCTTCATGTAATTGCGAAGAAGCTCGCGACGGGTCAGACACGATACTACTATTACGCGTTTCGCGGCGGTCCAAAATTCTGGACGGGTGAAGGATCCAGATTGGATGGGCCTGGCAAGCGGCTGCCTCCAGAGTTCATCCAGGCCTATTCAGAGGTGATGGAGGATGAGAGAGCGCCAGTCGCAGATTCGCTCGCCATGGCGGTCATGCTCTATCGGAAGAAGTCTCCAGCGTTCAGAAAGATGAAGCAAAAAGGGCAGACGGCCAGGATCAAGTACCTCGACAAGTGGTTGGAAATGCCACTGAAGGCGGGCCAACCAGCTGCGAACGCACCGCTTTCGGTTTTCGATAGCAGACGCATTATCAAGTTTATCACGTCCCACCGCGATCGTGTTTGGGGTCACTCTCCGAGCGCAGCTGATGAGGCTGTCCTGGCTCTGTCGGCCTTCCTGACCTGGTGCAAAAAGGACGGGCGGCTTGATTGGAACCGAGCACATGGCATTGAACCGCTTTACGAACGGCCGACAGAAGCGCGTATTTGGTCTCTAGAAGAGCAAGCAAAGTTTCTCAAAACCGCGTCAGCTCATCTGGCCTGGGCGTTCAAACTTGCTCTTCACACCGGACTTCGCCGTGAAGACCTTACCCGCTTGCCACTTTCGGCGATCACGAAGCAGCATCTGATCATTCCTACGGGCAAGAGCCGTGGCCGCAACACTGCCCTTATCCCGATCACGCCTCCGCTTCGGTCGTTGCTTGATGAAATCGATGCGGCGCGCGCCAAACTCGCGACCGCCCCCGTCACGATTCTTTTCTCCAGCAAGGGCAAGCCTTGGACTGCAGAAGGGTTCGGCACGAGCTTTGATCGCCATCGCAGCCGTATGGGACTTGGCCCGGAAAACGATGGGCCAACCATCCACGACATGCGCAAGACATGCGCGACGAATATGGTCATCCTTCAGCACCTTTACCCCACTCTGATATCAGATCAGGTTCTGACCGATTTGTTCGGCTGGACGCCCGGCACACTTGCAAAAATGAAGCGGATTTACGTGTCAGATGCAGCTGTCATTGAGGCGATGACGACTTCGATCTAGTAGCCATATCTCGTAAAGACTGCCGCCTGCATAGGTAAGAAATCGCTTGGTGTTGACTTACACCAATTTGGTGATTTTCTTTACACGTTAGCTGGACATGTAAAGAAAATTGCGTTTCTTTGACATATCATGTCGAAATTACCAGATTCCTCGTACAAATTGCCAGACCTTCCGCCACCCGTCGAGATAGAGACGGTACCGGTGCTGAAGGCACTTGCGCGCGCCAACAGGGCACTGGCGGAATTGAAGGGCGCAGCCAAAGCCATCCCCAACCAGGGTATCTTGATCGACACGCTGGCCTTGCAGGAGGCCAAGGCAAGTTCTGAAATTGAAAACATCGTAACCACTCAAGACGAACTGTTCCAAGCAGACTTGTTCCCGGAAGGACCTGGCTCAGCAGCAGCAAAAGAGGTCGCGCTCTATCGTGATGCCCTGAGACTCGGATTTGACCAGCTACGCAAGACGCAAGGTTTGATCACCAACCGCATCATCATCGACATGTTTCGTTTGTTGAAGGGGCGAAACAATGGCTTCCGAACGCAGGCCGGAACAGAGCTGAAGAACGACCACACAGGTGAAACCGTCTATGTGCCACCACAGGGCCCGCGTGAGATTGAAGCCCTTATGGCTGGGCTCGAAGTCTTCATCAACGATGATGACGCCTGCGATCTGGACCCGCTCATCAAAATGGCGATCATTCACCATCAATTTGAGAGCATCCACCCGTTCCCGGACGGCAATGGCCGCATCGGGCGTATCCTCAATGTACTTTATCTGACGCGCACGGGCCTGCTCGACATTCCCATTCTTTATCTCAGCCGTCACATCACAGGTACGAAAAACGACTACTATCGATTGCTGCAGGCCGTGCGAGATGACGGTGCCTGGGAAGATTGGGTGCTCTACATTCTGGAAGCGGTGGCAGAGACATCTCAAACTACCCTACAGCTGATCGAAGGCTTGCGCGCCCAGATGGCTGACTACAAGAAACGGATGCGAGCAGAGCTCGGCAAGATCTACAGTCAGGACTTGTTGAACAACCTCTTCCGCCACCCTTACACGCGCATCGATTATGTGATGCACGACCTGCATGTCAGCCGACCGACCGCCACCAAGTATCTCGACCAACTAGCCGAAGCGGGTTTCGTGACCAAGCATCAAGCCGGTCGGAACAATTACTATATCAACGAACCGCTTCTCGCCCTGTTCATGCGGGTGTCCGACGGTAGTGGACGGCAAGACGCGAAGTAATCCAGCAACGGCTGAGCCGGGACAGCTTCACAGATAAAGTCCTCACCGATCTGTTCGACTGGACACCCAAGACATGCATAAAAAATCAAGCGCGCACACACGTTCGACGCGACCGTTCTGGGCGCATGAGCGCCACGTTTTAAGGACGGAACAAGAACAGAACCTGTAAACTATGCTGTAAACTGTTCTCTGATGTTCTTTTTTCCACAGGCTAGTGCCTTGTTTTTATGGTGGGCGGTAACGGGCTCGAACCGCTGACCCTCTCGGTGTAAACGAGATGCTCTACCAACTGAGCTAACCGCCCCACAACCGGCTAGATGCCGGGACTGGATTCAAAAAGCAAGATGGCCGCCCAGCATTTGGACGGCCATCTGCAGTTTCTGTGTCAGGGGCTAGTGCGTACGCACGGCGTCCGAGGCCGAGGCTGGCTGGCCGGAGAGGCTCGCCTGGAGGGCGGCTTCGTCGGCTTCAGACCAGACAATCGGGCTGAGCGGCGCGCTCAGGGCAAGCTCGAGCACTTCATTGATATCTGACACCGGGATGATCCGGAGGCCGGTTTTCACATTGTCCGGAATGTCCTCGAGATCCTTCTCGTTTTCTTCCGGAATGAGCACCGTCTTGATGCCGCCGCGCAGCGCCGCGAGGAGTTTCTCCTTCAGCCCGCCGATTGGCAGGACACGTCCGCGCAGCGAGATTTCACCCGTCATCGCGACTTCGCGGTTGACCGGAATGCCGGTCAGCAGCGACACGATCGCCGTGGTCATCGCCGCACCCGCACTCGGCCCGTCCTTGGGCGTTGCGCCGTCAGGCACGTGAACGTGAATGTCATTGGTACTGAACACAGTCGGCTTGATGCCGAGAATGACAGACCGGGACCGGACAAGCGAACTGGCCGCTTGAATCGATTCCTTCATCACGTCGCGCAGGTTGCCCGTGACCTTCATGTTGCCACGACCCGGCATCTTGACCGCTTCGATTGTGAGGAGGTCGCCGCCGGATTCAGTCCAGGCAAGGCCAGTAACGGCACCGATCTGGTCCGTCTCATCGGCAAGTCCGTAGCGGAACTTCCGCACGCCGGCATAGTCCGGCAGGGACTCAGCGGTGATCGTGATGCTGGTCAGCGACTCGTCGATTGCCAGCTTGCGCACGACCTTGCGGGCAAGCCGCGCGATCTCGCGCTTCAGCGACCGGACACCGGCTTCACGCGTGTAATAGCGTGCGATGTCGCGGATGGCTTCATCGGTGACGATCCATTCATCGGCTTTCAGGCCATGATCCTCACGCACCTGTGGGATCAGGTGGCGCTTGGTGATCTCGACCTTCTCGTCCTCGGTATAACCGGCGATCCGGATGATCTCCATACGGTCCAGCAGGGGCTGGGGCATGTTGAGCGAGTTCGCCGTGGTGACGAACATCACATCCGAAAGGTCATAGTCGACTTCGAGATAGTGGTCATTGAACGTGGCGTTCTGTTCCGGATCGAGCACTTCGAGCAGGGCCGAGGCAGGATCGCCGCGATGGTCCATGCCCATCTTGTCGATCTCGTCGAGCAGGAAGAGCGGGTTACCGGTCTTGGCCTTTTTCAGCGACTGCACGATCCGGCCCGGCATCGAACCGATATAGGTGCGCCGGTGACCGCGAATCTCGGACTCGTCACGCACGCCGCCCAGCGACACGCGCACAAAATCGCGTCCCGTGGCTTCGGCGATGGACTTGCCCAGCGAGGTCTTGCCGACGCCGGGAGGGCCAACGAGGCAGAGGATCGGGCCTTTGAGCTTGCCGGTGCGTTTCTGCACGGCAAGATATTCGAGGATCCGTTCCTTGACCTTTTCGAGACCGTAATGGTCGTCATCAAGCTGCTTCTCGGCTTTCGCGAGATCGGTCTGGATATCCTTGCGCGTGCCCCATGGCAGGGACAGCAGCCAATCGAGATAGTTGCGCACGACGGTGGATTCCGCCGACATCGGCGACATCTGGCGCAGTTTCTTGACTTCGGCTTCGGCCTTGGCGCGGGCTTCCTCGGAGAAAGGTGTATCGGCGATTTTCTGTTCCAGTTCGGCCACTTCGTCGCGTTCGCCGCCGTCGCCGCCCTGTTCGCCCAGCTCGCGCTGGATCGCCTTCATCTGTTCGTTGAGGTAATATTCGCGCTGTGTCTTCTCCATCTGCCGCTTGACGCGGTTTTTGATCTTCCGCTCCATTTGCAGCATGCCCATCTCGCCTTCCATCAGGGCGAACACCTTTTCGAGGCGGTCCTTGATGTCGGACAATTCGAGCAATTCCTGCTTGTCGGAAATCTTGACCGACAATTGCGACGCAACAGCGTCCGCCAATTTGCCCGGCTCGGTCAGCTGGCCGATCGTGGTGACGGATTCCGGCGGAATCTTGCGGTTGAGTTTGACGTAATTTTCGAACTGTTCCTGAACGGCGCGCATCAGGGCCTGGACGTCACCGCCGTCGGAATCGGTTTCGGGAATGGTTTCGACTTCCGCTTCGAAATAGTCGCCGCGATCATGCAGTGTTTGCAGGCGCGCACGTGTCTGCCCTTCAACAAGGACCTTCACGGTGCCGTCGGGCAGTTTCAGAAGCTGGAGAATGGTGGCGACCGTGCCGATTTCGTGCACGTCATCGGCGCCGGGATCGTCGATCGCAGCGTCGCGCTGGGCCACCAGCATGATTTCATTATCGCCCTCGTCAATCATTTCGAGCGCACGCACAGACTTGTCGCGGCCCACGAAGAGCGGGGCGACCATGTCCGGAAAAACAACGATGTCCCGTAGCGGCAACACCGGAAGGTTCTTCAGTACTGGCATTTGAATGCCTCCTTGGAATATGGGCCCCGCATGGCAGCGACCCTTTTTACTCTGCCCGACAGTCATGAAGAAAGTCGAACGATTGACTAAGATGTGGATCGTCGGGACCGGCGCTTCAACCCGAAGAATGCGCAAGAATCTGGGGAATTGGAAATCCGCCTGAAATCAAGGCATCGCGGCCCGCCACACCTTGGCACTCCGGGTTTCCCGCTTCTGGTGGGCCATGAAGGCCTTGAGAACGCCGAGTTCAGGGTTGGGCGCCTTTCCCGCCGCCAGCAGCCGAATCTGCTCATAATACCAGCCCTGCGCGCCAAAACCGTTAAGGGCCTTGACCAGTTTGATCGGCGACTGCGGCCCGAACAGGCCGGGACCGATGCGCAATTGCGCCTCCCAGCGGTCGGCGGTCTCGATTTCGCCTGCCAGCAGCTTCGCCGGCGTCGCCGTGTCGACGCAGAGCGGGCGACCAATGCCGATAAGGTCCGCCTCGCCTGATGCGAGCGCGGCGTTCATGCCGCTCAGCGTCCGGAAACCGCCTGTCACCATGAGGGGCATGCCGGCGCGGTCCTGGACCGATTTGGCATAGGAGAGTAAGTAAGCCTCCCGTTCGCGGGTGGATGTGCGCTTGGTTTCTTCAAACGAGGGTTCCAGGCCCTCCATGTCCATCATCTTGGGCTGCTCATAATTGCCGCCGGAAATCTCCACGAAATCAACGCCCAGACCGTTCAGGATATCGATCACCTTAAGGCAATCCGCGTGGCTGAATCCGCCTTTCTGGAAGTCAGCGGAATTGAGCTTCACCGAAACCGAAAACCCTGCCCCGCCCTGCACTTTCGCTTCGCGGACGCAATCGACCAGCAGGCGCGCCCTGTTTTCCAGCGGGCCGCCCCAGTCATCCTCGCGCCGATTGGCCAGCTGCGAGAGGAAGGAACTGAGCAGGTAGCCATGGGCGGCATGGACCTGGACCCCGTCAAAACCGGCGCGTTTGGCGACCTTCGCGGCGCGGCCGAAACCCTCAACGACCGCGCGGATTTCGTCCGGGGTCATGGCGCGCGGCTCACCGAACTGGCCGCCCGGAAGGCCAAGCGCAACGGGGCTGGGAGCGGCCGGGCGCGGATTGACCAGTTTGGGCGTCTGGCGCCCGGCATGACTGACCTGCATGACCAGTGCGGCGCCCCTGGATTTGGCGGCCTCGGCCCAGCGCGAGAAGCCGTCCATCTCGTCTTCGCCGGTCTGCGCATCGATGACGACATTGCCGACGCGTTCGAGATGCTGGCGATCGATCTGGACATTCCCGGTGATCAGGCCGCCTGCCCCGCCCTCGGTCCAGCGGCGATAAAGGGTCAAGTGTTCCTCAGTTACCCGGTTGCGCGCGTCGGCGAGTCCCTCTGTCATGGCCGCCTTCACCAATCGGTTCGGGAAGGCCAGCCCGCTCTGCAGGGTTAACGGGGTATTAATCGTGACGGGCATTATGTGCTCCCAATATCGACACTGAGTCGCTTGCCCACTAAGGGAGACCACAAATGGGCGCTGCCAAGCAAGTAAAGCTGTTCGACACTATGATACCAGATTCTTCGGGCTATTCGGCCAAGGATATTGAAGTTCTTGAAGGACTTGAGCCCGTTCGCAAGCGGCCGGGCATGTATATCGGCGGCACGGACGAGCGCGCCTACCATCACCTGTTCGCCGAAGTGCTGGACAATTCGATGGATGAGGCGGTCGCAGGCCATGCGACCCGGATCGAGATCAAGCTGGAAGCCGACGGCTTCCTGACGGTGTCGGACAATGGCCGGGGCATCCCGGTCGATCCGCACCCGAAATTTCCCAAGAAATCAGCGCTTGAAGTCATCATGACCACGCTCCACGCGGGCGGCAAGTTCTCGGACAAAGCCTACGAAACGGCCGGTGGCCTGCACGGCGTCGGTATTTCAGTCGTCAATGCATTGTCGGAACTGGTCGAGGTCGAGGTGGCCCGCGACAAGGTGCTTTTCCGCCAGTGCTTCTCCCGCGGATTGCCACAGGGAAAGCTGGAAAAAATCGGCGCGGCGCCCAACCGGCGCGGCACCAGCGTCAAGTTCCGGCCCGACACCCAGATTTTCGGCGAGAAGCTGCGCTTCCGCCCGGCCCGCCTGTTCCAGATGGCGCGTTCGAAAGCCTATCTCTATCGCAGCGTCGAAGTGCGCTGGAACTGCGATCCGGCCCTGCTGCCGGAAGATTCGAAAATTCCCGCCGAAGCCGTCCTGTCCTATCCCAACGGCCTCGCCGACCAGCTCGACGAAGTGTTCCACGACAAGGCGACGATTACCGAAACCGCTTTCACGGGCCTCGTCGACCTCGGCAAGGAAGGCAAGGTCGAATGGGCAATTGCCTGGACCCGCGCCGGCTTTGGCGAAGCGGACGGCTTTGCCCGCTCCTATTGTAATACGATCCCGACGCCGGAAGGCGGCACGCATGAGGCCGGTTTCCGGTCGGCCATTACCAAGGGCCTGCGCAATTTTGCCGAACTGACCGGCCAGAAAAAGGGCGGCGACATCACGGCGGAAGACATTATGGGCCATTCGGGCCTGCTCCTGTCTGTGTTCATTCGCGGCCCCGAATTCGTCGGCCAGACCAAGGACAAGCTGTCGACCACGGCAGCCTTCCGCCTGGTGGAAAACGCGGTGCGCGACCGATTCGATCACTGGCTGGCCGGCAGCCCCAAGGAATCCGACAAGCTGCTGACCTGGGCCATCGACAGGGCCGAAGAGCGCGCCAACCGCCGCAAGCAGAAAGAGATCAGCCGCAAGTCCGTCACCAAGCGCCTGCGCCTGCCGGGCAAGCTGGCCGACTGTGCCTCAAAAGGCCCGGAGGGCACCGAACTCTTCCTCGTCGAAGGCGACTCGGCTGGAGGCAGCGCCAAGCAGGCGCGCGACCGGAAGACTCAGGCCATCCTGCCCCTTCGCGGCAAGATCCTGAACGTCGAAAGCGCCTCAGCCGACAAACTGGCCGGTAACCAGGAACTCAACGATCTCGCCCTCGCGCTCGGCACCCAGCTTGGCCGCAAGTTCGACCTCGACGACCTGCGCTATGAGCGCATCATCATCATGACCGATGCCGACGTTGACGGCGCGCATATCGCGGCGCTGCTGATCACTTTCTTCTTCCGGATGACGCCGGGCCTGATCGAGAGCGGGCGCCTGTTCATGGCGATGCCGCCTTTGTTCCGCCTGTCGAACAAGGGCACGATCGCCTATGCCATGGACGAGGAACACCGCGCCGAGATCATGGCCAAGCATTTCAAGCCAAGCCAGAAGGTGGACATGGTGCGCTTCAAGGGCCTCGGCGAGATGAACCCGGCGCAGCTGAAAGAAACCACGATGAACCCGGCGACCCGCACGCTGGCCCGCATCACGCTGCCGGATTCGCTCGACGCGCTGACCGAAGTGAAGCCCTCGGACCTGATCAACATCCTGATGGGCAAGAAGGCCGAAACGCGATTCAAGTTCATCCAGGAAAATGCCGCCTTCGTGGACGAGCTGGATATCTGATTGCCTGCTTCTCCGGTGCAAGCCGGGGGCACAGGTTGCACCTGCCGATTTGTCATTGCCTGAAATCCCTGCGAGCGCCGACGTAGCGAGTGCTGCACTGTCGGCCTGCGACTATTTGCGCGCCTGGTCACAGACTGCGGTCCTTCAACCTGACTGCGGTCTTCCTAAATAGGAAAGCACAATCAGATGTTCAGCTATTCGAAGGAAGAAGGACAAGCACTATGGGACTTCGCATCAACGATACCATTCCAAACATCACTGTCGAGACCGACCTGGGCGCGTTCGCACTGCATGATTTCATTGGCGACCACTGGGCTATCCTGTTTTCGCATCCCAAGGACTTCACCCCGGTCTGCACCACCGAGTTCGGCGCTGTCGCACAGCTTGCTGACGAATGGGCCAAGCGCGACACCAAGGTAATCGGAATTTCCGTTGATGGCGTTGAAGAGCATAAGAAATGGAAGTCCGACATCGAGAAGGTCGCCGGGGCCAAGGCTGGCTTCCCGATCATCGCCGACAGCGATCTCAAAGTCGCCAAGGCGTTGGACATGCTGCCCGCCGAAGCCTACCTGCCCGACAATGCCACCGCCGCTGACAGCCAGACCGTGCGCGTTGTCTTCATCGTCGGGCCGGACAAGAAGCTCAAACTGTCGATGACCTATCCGATGAATGTCGGTCGTAACTTCGCCGAAGTACTGCGCGCGCTCGACGGATTGCAGACGGCGGCGAAATACACGGTTGCGACCCCGGCCAACTGGAAAGTCGGCGAAGACGTCATCATTCCGCCGAGCCTCAATGATGCCGACGCAACGGCCAAGTTCGGCAAGTTCGATCCCGTCCTGCCCTATTTGCGCAAGGCCAAGCTACCGGGCTGAGGCCGACCCACAAACCTGAAAAAGCCGGTGGAGTTCCGCCGGCTTTTTCATGCCCGCAATGAGCCATCCCTTCCCCGTTGGTAGAGGGGTGGCGCGTAAAATACATGACATCTCCACCCTCCCCCTCTAAATGCTCAGAATGAGCAAAGTTCTGGATATTCTCGCGGCGCAGCTGAACCCTGTGGTTGGTGACATCAATGGCAACCTGGCGCTGGCGCGCGAGGCCTATGCCGAGGCGCGGGAACGCGACGCCGACCTGCTGGTGCTGAGCGAGCTGTTCATTCTCGGCTATCCGGCGGAAGACCTGGTGCTGAAGCCCTCGGCGGTGACATTGTCGATGGCGGCGGTGGAAACGCTGGCAGGCGAGACGGCAGGCGGCCCGGCCATATTGATCGGTGCCCCGTGGCGGGACGGCGACAAGGTGCATAATTCATCGGTGCTGCTGAAGGACGGCCATGTCGCCGGGCGCTGTGACAAGCGCGAATTGCCCAATTATGGCGTGTTCGACGAGAAGCGGATTTTTGATGCGGGCACGGGCGCGCCCTTCGCGTTCACCCTGAAGGGCGTGAAAGTGGGCGTCGCGATCTGTGAGGATATCTGGTTCGACCGGGTGCCGCTGGCGCTGAAGAACGCGGGCGCGCAGGTCCTGGTGGTACCGAACGGTTCGCCTTGGCGCCGGACCGTGCATGCCGAGCGGCACTCGACCTTTTCAGCCTGGCGCAAGACCGGCCTGCCCTACCTGTTCGTCAACCAGGTCGGCGGGCAGGACGAGCTGGTCTTCGACGGGTCGAGCTATGCGGTGGACGATGACGGCACCGAGCACCAGTTGCTGGGGGATTTCGAGACCGGCACGGAAATAGTCTCGTTCGACGGCGCGACGGGCAGTTTCCAGAGCGGGCCGAAGCAGACGCTGACGATAGGCTGGGAGGCGGAATACCGCGCGGGGGTGCTGGCCCTGGGCGACTATGTCAACAAGAACCGGTTCCCGGGCGTCGTGCTGGGCATGAGCGGCGGCATCGACAGCGCGCTGACGGCGGCGATGGCCGTGGACGCGCTGGGGGCAGAACGCGTGTGGTGCGTGATGATGCCGTCGAAATATACCAGTTCGGACAGCCTGGAGGATGCCAAGGCCTGCGCAGAACTGCTGGGCTGCAAGTATGACATCATCAACATTCGCCCGGGCGTGGATGCGCTGGGCGAGATGCTGGCCGAGCAGTTTGCCGGGACCGAGCCAAATACGACGGAAGAGAACATCCAGTCGCGCCTGCGCGCGGTGACGCTGATGGCCCTGTCGAACAAGTTCGGCCACATGGTGGTGACGACGGGCAACAAGAGCGAGATGGCGGTTGGCTATGCGACGCTCTATGGCGACATGTGCGGCGGCTACAATGCGCTGAAGGATTTCTACAAGACCGAAGTGTTCGAACTGGCGAAGTGGCGCAACACGCAGATCCCGCGCGGGGCGCTGGGGCCGGGCGGCGAGGTGATCCCTGAGCGGATCATCACCAAGCCGCCGTCGGCCGAGCTGCGTGAAGACCAGCGCGACGATGACAGCCTGCCGCCCTATGACGTGCTGGACGATATCTTGCGCGGCCTCGTGGACCTTGAGGAGGATATCGACGATATCCTTAAGCGCGGACATGACCCGGCGACGGTGCGGCGTATCGAACACTTGCTGTACGTAGCCGAATACAAGCGGCGCCAGGCCCCGCCGGGCGTGAAGGTCGGCGGCAAGAATTTCGGCCGCGACCGGCGCTATCCGATCACCAACCGCTTCCGCGACGACTGAGCCCTAGTCGGCCACAGTCCAGAGACCCGTGGCGGCGACATCGCGGGCATAGGCGGCAAAGTCCCTTGGCGGGCGGCCGAGCGCGCGCTGGACGCCGTCGGTCAGGCTGGCATTGCGCCCGTCCAGCACCGTTGAGAAGAGATAGTCGAGCATCCACACGACATCCTTGGGCGCGCCGGACTCGGCGACACTCGTCACGAAGGCGTCATGGGGAATATCGGCATAGCTGATCGGCCGTCCCGTCGCCGCCGAAATGTCCGCCGCGACATCCGCGAAGGTCATCAGCCGGGGGCCGGTCACTTCGTAGAGTTGACCGGCATGGCCCGGTTCGCTGAGCGCCGCGACGACGACGTCGGCGATATCGTCGATATCAACAAACGGTTCCGGTGTCTGCCCAGCCGGCAAGGTTATGGCGCCGGCAAGGACCATGTCGATGAAGGCGCCTTCGGAAAAGTTCTGGTTGAACCAGCTGGACCGGACGATGGTCCAGTCGACCCCTGACTCCTGCACGATCCGCTCACAGGCCTGGGCTTCCGCCTCGCCGCGCCCCGACAACAGGACCAGGTGCCTGACGCCGTGGCGCCGGGCCAGGTTGACGAAGGCCCTGATCGCGTCGGCCGCTCCCGGCATGGCGAGATCCGGCGCATAGGTGATATAGGCGGCGCTCACGCCGTCGAGGCAGGCGCTCCAGCCGCTTTCATTGTCCCAGTCGAACGCCGGAACCGATGCGCGCGCCCCGACCCGGACTGGCCGCCCCTTTTCTTCAAGGCGCGCGGCGACACGGCGGCCTGTCTTGCCGGTGCCACCCAGTACGAGGACCCGGCCTTCGGATGTGTCTTTTTTCTTGCCCAGGATATTCATGGTCATGCGCCTTTTCGGTTGCTGCAAGACGATGACTAGCCGGACGGGGCCTGCGACTCTTGCCGCTCGGCGCCAGACTTTTGTCCCGGCGCGCCAGACGCGTGCCTAACGCGCCTGCAGGCGGAAAGATCGCGGTGTCTGCCCGGCCCAGCGCTTGAACGCGCGTGTGAAACCGCTCTGCTCGGAGAAACCGGTCAGGAAGGCCACTTCGGCGAGGCTGTATTCCGTCGAGGTCAGCAATTGCTCCGCCAGCCCGCGCCGGGCCCCGTCGACCAGTTCCTGGAAGGAATAGCCCCTGTCCGACAGGCGGCGCTGCATTGTGCGCGCGCTCATGCCCAATTGCCCCGCCACTTCGGACAGGGTCGGAACCCCTTCGCTCAGGCGCTGCGAAACATGAATCCGCACACGGCGCTCGAGGCCCGCATCATCCGCCAGCCGCTCCAGCTGGGCGTCCAGATGGGTCTGGAAGAAACGCGACATGCTTTGATCTCCCAGCCGGTTCGGGGCAGCGAGGGCAGACTCGTCGATCTGCAGCGCATCCCTGTCTGCGCCGAAGACAACCGGACACCCGAAATAGCGTTCATGGGCCGAGATATCCGCAGGTCCGTCGTGACGGAAGAAAACCGTGCGGGGGCTGAAGGACAGGGAACTCACCTGCCGGGAAATCGCGACAACGCTGGCCAGGCTCGCTTCATTCGATATGCGCAGCCCAAGCGTCCGCTCCCCGTCACGGCGCAGGTGGAACAGGGCGCCGCCGTCGGTCTTTCCGGTCTCGTATCGCGTTACGCTCGTCAGGACGCGTCCGAAACGCACTGCGCGATCGAATGAGCCGCCAAGCGTGACTGCCGATTTCCAGGCCAGGCCGAATGCTCCGTAATCATCGCATCGCATGGACTGGCCGACACGCACAGGCAGGGTGTGACCGTTCGGCTCCGCGCCCACGATGCGTTCCAGCATGTCGTAATAGGCTTCCGACCTGACCATCAATGCCGGATCGGGGTCGGAGTCCGGATCAATCCCGACCGATTCCAGCAATGCGCGCTGGTCGAGCGGCTCCTCGACCTGCCTGATCACCTTGCGCGCGAATATCGATGTAATCTCGCCCATGCCCGGAGATACCGTGTTCAACGTCTTTGTACAGGGCAGCCATAAAACGGCGCCCGTCATCCTGCACGAGGAGACCGCCCCAAGCCCAGTCAGCCCCTATCCGGCACAAGGCCTGCGTGACGCTGGGCTGGGCCTTATTCGAACGGCTGGTTCGCGGCCTCGGCGGCGGCAGCCGCATTCACTTCGGCATCGAACCGGATCGAGTCGACCTGGTCGGCGGTGATGTCGGAGGCGTCGCCATAGCCGGTGATCGGCGAGGGCGCGATGCCGGGCACCGCGACCACGTCGTCATAGAGGAGCCATGACTGGGACCCTTCCGCACAAGTGACGCGGACCCATTCGTCTTCCTCGCCCTTCGAATCCCGAATGTCGGTAATGTCCATCAGTTCGGCTTCGTTGATGTCATATTCGGTGCCGCCGAAAGACAGGATGGCGAAGCCTTCGCCGAGATAACGCAGGTAGTTGAGCTGGTCGCCCTGTTTCAGGTCGAGCAGCTGCATGCTGCCAGCGTCGCTGACATATTCGATGGCGGCGTCCTGCGTGAGGGTGACCGGGAAGGTTTTCGTGGCAACGAAGAATTCGAGCTTGTCGGCCGAGACGCGCGGATAGTTCCAGAGCTGGTAATTGGCGAGGCGGGGCAGCGTGCAGGCCCTATCCTGGGGTGCGTCGGGGTGGGGGCGCGCGCGGGCCTGCAGGGTGACGCCTTCGTCGAGCACGACAAAGCCGGCCGGATACTCGCCGGGCCAGCCGGGCGAGATGTACCAGCCTTCGCCATAGCCGGACAATTTGGCAAAATCGGGGGCCACATAGTCGCTCGCCTGTGTCAGCTGTCCGCCATCCGCCATGTCCAGTTCGGAGCCGTCGGTGGCGACGATATCGCTGTCCTGTGGCGCATCGGACGATTGACCGCAGGCTGCCAGCGCGATGGCGGCGGCAAAGATCCAGCCAGATTTCATGTCCCACTCCTTCAGGCGACTCGCTTGAGTCTCAATGATTAGCACAAACAATAGCAAGATTGTGACGCCGATGCCTTGGCTTTTTGAGCAATTTGATGTCGAAAGCGGGCTCGTATGACTGGAAAACCACGCCCATGACCCACCCAATTGTTCGCTTTGCCCCTTCGCCCACCGGGCGCCTGCACGTTGGCAACGTGCGCACGGCCCTGATCAACTGGCTGTTTGCGCGGTCGCAGGGCGGGAAATTCATCCTGCGCATCGACGATACGGATGTGGAGCGCTCGACACAGGCCTATGAAGACGGGCTGCGCGAAGACCTGACCTGGCTTGGCCTCGTCTGGGCCGACACATTCAGCCAGTCGGACCGGTTTGGCGAATATGACAAGGCCGCCGCGCGCCTGAAGGAGATGGGTCTGCTCTATGCCTGTTACGAGAGCGCCGACGAGTTGGAGCGCAAGCGCAAGATCGCCCTCTCGCGCGGACGCCCGCCGGTCTATGACCGGGCCTCGCTGGACCTCAGCGACGACGAAAAAGCCAAGCTGGAAGCCGATGGCGTGAAGCCGCACTGGCGTTTCAAACTGTCCGGCAACCGGGTGGACTGGGACGACCTGGTACGCGGACCGCAGAGCATCGACACGTCGAGCCTGTCTGACCCCGTGCTGATCCGTGAGGATGGCTCCTATCTCTACACGCTGCCATCGGTGGTCGACGATATTGACGCGAAAATCACGCACGTCGTGCGCGGCGAGGACCATGTCACCAATTCCGGTGCGCAGATCGAGATCTTCCACGCGCTGGGCGGCACGGCACCACAAATGGCACACACGCCGCTGCTGATCGGCGTGGACGGGCAAGGCCTGTCGAAGCGGCTTGGCTCGCTGTCGATGGGCGAATTGCGCGCCCAGGGGTATGAACCGATGGCGATCACCAGCCTGCTGGCCAAGATCGGCACGTCGGACAATGTCGAGGCCCGCACCAGCCTTGATGAGCTGGCCAAGGAATTCGACTTTGCGAAGATCGGCCGGGCCCCGGCGCGGTTTGACGAGGCGGACCTGTTGTCCCTGAACGCGGCGATCCTGCACGGCCTGCCCTTTGCGGATGTGAAAGACCGGCTGGCCGCGATTGACCCCAAGGCCGCCGATGAAGCGTTCTGGACCGTCGTGCGGCAGAACTGTTCGCTGCTGCCGGACGTGAAAGCCTGGGTGGATGTCGTATTCGGTGATGTGCCGCCAATGGTGGACGCTGAAGACCGAGACTTCGTGTTGCAGGCCGCTGACCTGCTGCCCGCCGGCGACCTGACGGCGGAGACCTGGAGCGAATGGACGAACGCCGTGAAAGCCGCGACCGGCCGCAAGGGCCGCGGCCTGTTCATGACCCTGCGAAAGGCGCTGACCGGACAGGAGCACGGACCCGACATGGCGAGCCTGATGCCGCTGATCGGGCGCGAACGGGCGCTGAAACGGCTGAAGGCGGCCTAGGCGCATCCGGAGACAAGGACGCAGGCTATGCCACATAAGCAAGTTTGGCGTCACGTCATTAGATGGATACTCCTCTTTGGCATCACGCTTTTGCTCATGATCGTCAAAAGCGGACTGCGGGTCGCCTGCGATGGGGCTCTCGTATGTACGAGACAGTATCCTGAACCATCTCAGTACAGCGCTTCCGCAATGTTGGCGTTGGCTCTGGCGGTAAGCGTGCTGGTGGCGACGACAGCAACGCTTTTCGCGGCTGCAAGTTGCCGCAAAAAGTAACAGGTTGCGGTTGGCACAAGCCTCCAAAGGCTCATCCTGAGCGAAGTCGAAGGACGAGCCGGGCGAGTCCTGTGTTCCCCGCGCTCGTCCTTCGACTTCGCTCAGGATGAGCGCTCAGCTTGTCAGTCTTCTTCCACCAGCTGAACCAGAACCACGCCTTCGGCGACTTGCTCGCCAACTTCGCCTGAAACAGACTCCACCACGCCGTCGCGCGGGGCTGACAGCGAGTGTTCCATCTTCATCGCTTCCATCACGGCGAGCGTCTGGCCGTGGGTGACCGTGTCGCCCGCCTTGACGTTCATGGCAATGACCTTGCCCGGCATCGGGGCTTTCACCGCGTCGCCGCCGAGCAGGGCTTCGACGTCTGCGTCATAGTCCGGCACCTCGACCAGCACGCTGTCGCCTGCCGTGGTGACGGCGTAGCGGCGGGGAGATAGGTCCGTAACGAGGGGAAGCGGGATGTCTTCAGGCAGGTCCCAGGCGTCGGGGTCGATCCAGTCAGACGTATCGCCCACGGCGATCGCGGCACGGTGCATGGGCGCCGCATTCGATCGCCAGCCGTCCTTGATGTCCCACGGCGCGGCCGCCTCCGGCGCGTCGAGCTGGATATCGCTGACAGCGAGGATGGAAGCCAGTTCGTGTTCGTCAGGTGCAGCGGTGAGCGCGTCACCCTGTTCGGCGATCCAGTTCACATGATGGGTGGCATCGAGGAAGGCGTCCGACATGGCGCAGCGGCGCAGGAAGCCCGCGTTCGATGGCACGCCGACAAGCTGGGTATGGGCGAGCGTGTCGATCAGGCGGTCGACGGCCTCTTCGCGGTCGTCGCCGGACACGATCAGTTTCGCGATCATGGAATCATAGCTCGAGGGCACGCGGTCGCCGGTTTCAAAACCGGTGTCCCAACGGACAAGCTCGCCGTCGACAGGTTCCAGCAGGCCGAATTCAAGGATGAGCCCGGCGCCGGGACGAAAGCCTCCGGACGGCTCTTCGGCGCAGATGCGCGCCTCGATAGCGTGGCCGCGCAGCGTGATGTCGTCCTGTGCGAGGGGCAGTTCGCCGCCACCAGCGACGTGGAGCTGCCATTCGACGAGGTCTGTCGCCGTGACCATTTCGGTGACCGGGTGTTCGACCTGCAGCCTTGTGTTCATTTCGAGGAACCAGAAGCTCTCAGTGCTCAACGGCTTGCTGCCATCGACGATGAATTCCACCGTGCCAGCGCCTTCGTACTTGACCGCAGTGGCCAGTTTCACGGCGGCGTCTGTCATGGCTTTGCGCACGTCATCCGGCATGCCGGGCGCGGGGGCCTCTTCGAGCACTTTCTGGCGGCGGCGCTGGAGCGAACAGTCGCGCTCGAACAGGTGAACCACATTGCCGTGGCTGTCGCCGAAGACCTGGACCTCGATATGGCGCGGCTGTTCGACCAGCTTTTCCAGCATGACGCGGCGATCGCCAAAGGCGGCTTCGGCTTCGCGTACGGCGCTTTCGAGTTCGTCCTTCAGGGCCGAGGCCTTGGCGACGAGGCGGATGCCCCTGCCCCCGCCGCCTGCGATCGCCTTGATGAGGAGCGGGTAGCCGACCTCTTTCGCCGCCGCTGTCAGCGTCTTCAGGTCCTGCGCCTCGCCGCGATAGCCGGGCAGCACGGGCACGCCCGCTTCCTCCGCGATGCGCTTGGCTTCATCCTTGAGGCCCATGGAGCGGATGGCGCTGGGCGGCGGGCCGACCCAGATGAGGCCGGCATTGCGCACGTCTTCGGCGAATTCGGCATTCTCCGACAGGAAGCCGTAGCCGGGATGGATGGCGTCAGCGCCGCTGGCCTTGGCAGCGCCGAGGATGCGGTCAGCGCGCAGGTAGCTGTCAGCGGCGGGGGCCGGGCCAATATGCACGGCCTCGTCGGCTTCGCGGACATGTTTGGCGTGGGCGTCAGCGTCGGAATAGACGGCAATCGTGCGGATCCCGACGGCGCGGCAGGTGGCCATGATGCGGCAGGCAATCTCGCCGCGATTGGCAATGAGGAGGCTTTTGATCATGGCGGCAGCAAGACCCGATTTTGCCTGAAAAGACAAGTTGCGAGCGGTTCAGGCCGTGAGGTCTGCCGGTCGTACGCGGTGGACCGTGGCGACCAGGACGAAGCTGATGATCATCAACAGGTACCACGAACCGAGCTTGGCGAGCGATACCATTTCCCAACCGTCCTCCTGCCCCGGATAGGCCCATGCTTGCGCGAGCGTGCCGAGGTTTTCCGCAAACCAGATGAACAGGGCGACCAAGCCGAAGCCGACGACCAGCGGCATGCGCCTGTACGAAACGTCGGGCCGGAAGCGCACCCAGCAGCGGCCATAGACCAGAGCCGTGGCGGCGAAGAGGGCGAGGCGGATGTCCGGCAGCCAGTGATGGGCGAAGAAATTCACATAGATGGCCCCGGCCAGCAGGCCCTGCAGCCAGAGCGGCGGGAAATGGGTGAAGCGGAAGGCGAAGATGCGCCAGACCCGGGCGATATAGGAGCCGACGGCGGCATACATGAAGCCGGAAAAGAGGGGGACGGCGCCGATGCGCAGGAGGCTGTCCTCGGGATAGATCCAGCTGCCGGCCTGCGTCTTGAACAGTTCCATCGCGGTGCCGACGACATGGAAGACGAGGATGATGCGCGCCTCTTCCCATGTCTCCAGCCCGGACAGGAGCATGGTGGCCTGGATCGCAATCGCCGCCAGCACAAGGAAATCGTAGCGCGAGACCGGAGCCGCGTCCGGGTAGAACAGGAAGGTCAGCAGCAACAGGCCGAGCATGGCGCCGCCGAACAGGCAGGCCCAGGCCTGCTTGATGCCAAAGGCGAGGAATTCGAACAGGCTCTGCGACACCGGCCCGGTCACCCAGCGGGCGTGGAGGGTGGCGCGAGCGGTGTGCAAGCGGTGCGGCAAGGGGGTGGTAGGGGGTGGGGTTGGTCCAGCGATCATGGCGCATCACTGGTCCCCTATCGGGGCGGGTTTGAGACCGGACCGGGCCCGTCCCAAGGTAAAATTCCGGCTTTGTCAGGCCCACGGCTTGGCGTATGCATTAACCCTAGTCAAATAAGGGGACCAAATATGGCCTATGCATCCGGAGTTCAGTTGAGCGGCCTCGCCGGCGTCGTCGGCGCCGCCGTGGGGGGCTATATCGGCTACACACAGGCAGCCGATGTCAGCAACCTGACACCTATCGCGGGCGCGCTAATTCTTGGCGGCGTGGGTCTGGTGGCGGGCAGCGCGGGAGCGTTCCTGCTGAAATCCCTGATGCAGTTCGTGATCTATATCATCATGTTCGGCGTGCTGGTCTATGTCTTCCAGAGTCCGATAGAGAACATGACCGGGATAAACCCGGTGGCTGCGACTCTGGAGTTCTTGGGAGATTTCGGCCTGCCCGTTAAATCGGCCACCAAGACGCTGGTTACCGACCCCAATTAGGCTTGCGCTTTTCGAGGAAGGCGGCGATGCCCTCCTTGCCTTCATCCGATGCCCGGCGGGCGGCAATGCGGCGCGCGGTTTCGTGGCCGAGATCCCTGTCGATGATTTCGCCGGTGACATCGCGTACGAGGCGCTTGGAATCGGCGATCGCGCCGGGTGCAGCGGCGAAGACCAGATTGGCCAGGTGCTCTTCCATGGCCGTCATGCCCGCCTGATCATCCACGACATAGTGGACGAGGCCCATGCGCTCGGCATAGTCGGCATCGAAGCTTTCCGCTGTGACGAACAGGGCGCGGGCCCGGCGCGGGCCGATGGCATCAATCACATAGGGGCTGATCGTGGCCGGGCTGAGGCCGAGGCGGACTTCCGAAAAGCGGAACTTCGTATCCTTCATGGCCACGGCAACATCGCAGGCAGCCACCAGGCCGGCACCGCCGCCCATGGCCGCACCCTGTACGAGGGCCAGCGTCATCTGCGGCATCTCATAGAGGGACAGGAGCATGGCGGCGAGCTTTTGCGCGTCATGCTCATTGTCCTCTTTCGTGTGCAGTTCGGCGGCCTGCTTCATCCAGTTCAGGTCTGCCCCGGCGGAGAATGACTGGCCATTGCCGCGCAGGATCATCATCCGGATCGCGTCCTGGTCGGCGATCGTGTCGAACGCGTCGGTCAGTTCCTCGATCACTTCCGCATTGAAGGCATTGTGCACATCGGGCCGGTTCAGCGTGACGACCGCAAGGCCTTCCTGCGTGGCTTCAAGGCGGATCGTTTCGTAAGCGGTGTTTGTCATGCGGAGTCCTGACGTGTGAGAGCGGGTTCGGTTCCGGCGGCCTGCCGGTCGTGACGGGGGCGGCATGAAGCCGGTTCCCGGGCACTATGCCAGAGATGCAGGCTGGTAGCGAATACGATAAAGCCCGTAAAGGCCGCAGGAAGGAGCATGTGCCAGACTGCCGCCGGGACGCGTCAAACGGCTTCGCGGCCATAGATGCGCATGTCGGTGCACCACCGCTTGAACTTGGCCTCATCGACCTCGCCCGCCCCGCCGAGAATCGTATGGTGAAGCGGGCCGAAGCCGGAAATGCCGAGAACACCCCGCTCCAGCGCCCGCAGGGCGCCTGAATCCATGCCGAACCGGTAGACAAGGCCCGGCATGCCCATCGTGATGACGGTGCGAGCGGACTTGCCCTTCATCATCTGCATCGGCCATTGACGCGCGCTGTCCCCGGTGGCCAAGAAGAATTCTGCCCGCGCCGCCTGTTCGAAGAAGGCGCGCAGCTTGGCCGGCATGCCGCCCAGCCAGAGCGGAAAGGCGATCAACAGGTGATCGGCCGCGTCAATCTTCTCGCGCTCGGTCAGGATCGGCTCGGGCGGCGGCGTGGCGAATTCCTCCGCCGTCTGCATAAGCGGGAAGGAGAGCTTGCCCACATCGATCCGCGAAACCTCATGCTCCTCTTCCGCTGCGCCTTCGGCATAGGCGTCGCACAATGCGTGGATGAGATGGCGCGGCGCCGGGTCCGGGTGGCCGTCAATGATACAGATTCTGGTCATGTCGCACTCCTGGTCGAGTCCTGTCCCTGACGCCGTTCCTGCCAGACCGGGCGGCGCGGCCCAATACGCAACTCCCCCTAGGCGTGCGACGCGGCGACACAAAAAGAGGGCCCGCCACAGGCAGGCCCTCCCCCGGGTCCATGTCATATGCGGTTACTGGCTATCAGCCGGATCAGTCGCGGACACGGACGTGTCGTCATCGGTGCCCCGCCAGGCGTCGACTGCGCGGCGCAGCTCGTCTTCGCTGACCGTATGGTTCTGGTCGAGATCGAACCGGGTGAACTTGGCGAGGGCCTCGGATTCATTGGCGCGGCGCGTACCGGTCTGGTGGGAGACATATTCGTCTTCCGAGATCAGGCCGTCATCATCGAGATCGAACAGGGAGAAATCGGGCAATTGGTCGGCGTGGCCTGCCAGCGCCGTCATCATCGCTGCAGCCATGAGGAAACCTGCCCGTCGTGCCATGTCGCATCTCCTTTGCCGAATGTGTGCCGCCTCAGGCACAAACATACGGCAAGGCGCCATTAATTGGGCGTGAAAAGCCGTTCACGAACCAGATGTAATGATCGCGTCCCGCGCGCGCCGAACCCGGCCAGCCTGCGCGCAATTCACCTTGCCGCCTTAAGACTCGCTCAACGGCCTTGGCTTACCTTCAGGTTGAATTGCCGTGCATTACAAACGGGAGGGCGCATGACCCGCCAATCGAGACTTGGACGCCTAGGCGCGGCGGCGCTGATACTAGTCACGAGCGTTGCGCTGGGGGCGTGTTCGCCAGCCAGTTCTGGCGGTGGCGCCCCTGAATCGCGCGTGCGCCAGCCGTCCTTTTTCTATCGCATGCAGGCCGACTTCATCCTGAAGGAAACGGGAGAACCGATCCAGTTCGACTATGTGGTTGCGTGCGGGGGCGTGGTCGAAAACTACTCCTACACAAGCCCGACGGTCTTCTACACGCATCACCCGATCATCATGTTCGAACCGGTCGGCGACGGACAAGCGCTGGGTCTTGTCACGATCGACATGTGCGATGACTGGAAGTGGCAGCCACTCAAATTTGGGCCGATGGCGGGACAGAGCCGCATTCCAGAGACGCTTCGTCCACGAGTCATCTGGTTCGATGATATCAATGACCTCAGTAAGGGATGGGGTTACGAAACTGACGACGCCTATACGAGCCCACGAGCCAAGATCGAATTCGTAAAGGCAAGCGTTTCAAGCGCAGACAAAAATGACTGGAATACATGGCGCAAGGAAACAGCGAATTCCTATCAGGAGATCGGCGCCCTGCCGGGGCCCTGGGGCTATAATTACTCTGAGGAATCTTCAGAAGCTCTCGCAAGGACATATTCGCGCGGGAACGGATTGGGGATCGCGCATTGGAGTTGCTCGGCTGTGCTCCGTGTAAGTGTCCCACCTGAGTTGGTCAAAGATATCTTTGACCAGTTTCCAGAATATTCAGGACGATACATGTTTCTAACCGGGGATCATAAGCCAACTCCTGAACAAATCGAACGCCTGTATGGGCGCCATGGCTTAATGGATGGCGGCCGATCATTTCGGGATTTCTACCGCGCTGAAAAAGACTCTGGTGGCAGCCTCTGCAGAAACGGATATTGCCACATTCTTCCGTACAGCATTTATCCAGATGACCAGAAGGGGTTGGCGTTTCGGGATGTCTATCCTTCTCTTCCTCGGTCCTTCGTCATGGGCGACGTCAAAACACCGCAAGATACCTACTACCAAGAGATAGTTATCGATGATGCCCATAAAGGGTTTTCGGCCTGCTCGTCCCACGGGAGAGCGATTGATCGACTCCAAAACGGCTTACGCTTACGAGGATGGGATCCGAAGAATAATCGAGATCCGCTCGACCCCAGCGGCTTGGACAAGCGACATGTCCTGATCGTGGGAGACGACCGTGTGATGAATCTTCCGCATTCCGTTATGATGACTCAAGGACCCGGTAGGATACTCGACCGGGAAGGCTATTTTTTCTTCTGACCAACAATCACCAATAATTCCTACATCCTGAACACGCCAAATCCGCGTTCCGGGAATGGGGCGTTGAGGCTGGCGGAGAGGGCGAGGCCGAGGACGCGGCGTGTGTCGGCGGGGTCGATGATGCCATCGTCCCAGAGGCGCGCGGTGGAGAAGTAGGGATTGCCCTCTTCCTCGTAGAGATCGCGGATCGGCTGTTTGAAGGCCTCTTCCTCTTCGGCGGGCCAGTCGCCGCCCTTGCGCTCGATGCCTTCGCGCTTGACCGTGGCGAGCACGGAGGCGGCCTGTTCGCCGCCCATGACCGAGATGCGCGCATTCGGCCACATGAACAGGAAACGGGGGCTATAGGCGCGCCCGCACATGCCGTAATTGCCTGCCCCGAAACTGCCGCCGGTGACGACGGTGAACTTGGGCACGCTGGCGGTGGCGACGGCGGTGACCATCTTGGCGCCGTCCTTGGCGATGCCGCCGGCCTCGTATTTCGAGCCGACCATGAAGCCGGTGAGGTTCTGCAGGAAAACGAGGGGGATGCGGCGCTGGTCGGCCAGTTCGATGAAGTGGGCCGCCTTCTGGGCGCTCTCGGAGAAGAGGATGCCATTGTTCGCGAGGATCGCGACGGGCATGCCGTAGAGCCGGGCAAAGCCGCAGACGAGGGTTTCGCCGTAGAGCTTCTTGAACTCGTGGAATTCCGAGCCGTCGACGAGACGGGCGATGACTTCGCGCGCGTCATAGGTCTCTTTCAGGTCCGGCGGGACGAGGCCGTGCAGCTCGGCGGGGTCGTAGAGCGGCTCAGCCGGCTCTGTCAGGGCGAAGGGCTGGGGCTTGGGCGTGGCGAGGGTGCGGATGATCGAACGCACGATGGCGAGCGCGTGGGCGTCATGAGCGGCGTAATGGTCGGCCACGCCGGACTGGCGGGCATGGACATCGGCGCCGCCAAGGTCTTCCGCCGAGATGATCTCGCCGGTGGCGGCCTTTACCAGTGGCGGGCCGCCGAGGAAGATGGTGCCCTGCTTGCGCACGATAATGGTCTCGTCGCTCATCGCGGGGACGTAAGCGCCGCCGGCGGTGCAGCTGCCCATGACGGCGGCGATCTGGGGGATGCCCTTCGCGCTCATCTGGGCCTGATTGTAGAAGATGCGGCCGAAATGCTCGCGGTCGGGGAAGATTTCCGACTGGTGCGGCAGGTTTGCGCCACCTGAGTCCACCAGGTAGATGCAAGGCAGGTTGTTTTCGAGCGCGATTTCCTGCGCGCGCAGGTGTTTCTTGACCGTCAGGGGATAATAGGTGCCGCCCTTCACCGTGGCATCATTGCAGACGATCATGCATTCGCGGCCCTCGATGCGGCCAACGCCCGTGATGATGCCAGCGCCGGGCGCATCGCCATCATACATGCCATGGGCGGCCAGCGCTCCGATCTCGAGGAAAGCGCTGCCGGGGTCGACGAGGCGCTCGACGCGCTCGCGCGGCAGCAGCTTGCCACGCTCCGTATGGCGCTTGCGGGAGGCTTCGGGGCCGCCAAGGGCCGCTGCTGCGGTCTTTTCAGCCAGTTCGTCCAGCAGGGCCTGCATGGCGGCGCGGTTGCGGGCAAAGCCCGGCCCGGCAACGTCGAGACTCGATTTCAATACCGGCATGGTGTCTCCCTCATCGGCCAAAGGCCTGCTTAGCGAGGGCCGGGGCCCCTGTCACGCGACTGTAACCCAAAATTGAGAGAGTTCAGGTATGGTCCCTCTTGGAAGGTTCACGCGAAATGGGCATGTTCGAAGACATGAAAATCGACGTCACTCCGGCGCTGAAGAATATCCCGTTCCTCAAGGACGTGCCGGCCCGTGCCATGAAAGCAGCCGGCAAGGAAGCCCGCTGGTTCTCGCTCTCGGCTGGCGGAGCCCTGTTCAAGACGGGCGAGCCGGCGGACTGCATCTATTTCGTCCTGTCGGGATCGCTGGGCGCATTCCGGGAGAGTCCGGACGGCCATGACGAATTCATCGGGCATATCCGCACGGGCGAACCGGTCGGCGAGATGGCCCTGTTCCTGGGCGGTCTCGACCTCGATGGCGACGGCGAACCGGAGAATGCCCCGCATACGGGGTCGGTCTATGCGATCCGCGATTCCGAAGTGATCGCGATCACCCGCAAGGGCTGGCAGCGCATGGTGAAGGCCGAGCCGGAGCTGCTGGAAGGCATGATCCGGGTGATCCTGAAGCGCCTCGGCAAGGCCGGTCAGCGCTCGACACGGGCTGCGCCGAAAGTGTTCACGCTGGTCGCCACCTCGCCCACGATCGACCTGACCTTGCGCGCCAGGGCGCTGGCCGAGTGCCTTGGCCGGGCGGGAAAGTCGGCTGTCGTGGTTGGAGAAAAGGAGGGGGACGAAAAGCCCGCCGCCTTCTTCGACGACCTCGAGCTGCACCATGATGTCGTGATCCTGATCTCGACGATCGGTGACAATGCCTGGTTTCGCCTGTCGATCCGGCAGGCCGACAGGATCTGGGTCATGGCCCGCGCCGATGCGCGCCCATCGATCCCGCTGATGCCGGATGAAGATTCCCCGGCTCTGGCCCTGAAACTGGTCGATGTCGTGCTGCTGCATCATGGCAATGAGCGCCGGGCGGCGCGGCCCGTCGAATGGCTCGAGGCATCCGGTGGCAGCCGCGTGTTCCACTGGACCGGCGTGCATGGCGCCAGCTGTGCGCGGCTGGCCCGCGTGATGGACGGCCGCTCGGTCGGCGTTGTCTTGTCGGGCGGCGGGGCGCGGGCCTATTCGCATATCGGCATGGTGAAAGCGATCCGCGAAGAGGGCATCCCGATCGACTTTGTCGGCGGCTCGTCGATGGGCGCCGTGATCGCCGCCTGTGTTGCCATAGGCTGGGACGATGCCGAAATCGACCAACGCATCCGCAAGGCCTTTGTCGAGACCAATCCGCTCGGCGACTATAATTTGCCGGTGGTGGGCATGGTGAAGGGCCTGCGGGTCAATGCCCGGCTGAAGGAGCATTTCGGCGAAGCAGAGATCGGCGATCTCGACATCCCGTTTTTTGCAACTTCGACGAACCTGACAACCGGTTCGCTGCACCTGCATCGCACGGGCCTGTTGCGCGAGGGGCTGCGCGCGACAATCTCCCTGCCCGGCATTCTGCCACCGGTGGTGGAGGGTCATGACCTTCTGGTTGACGGGGCCGTGCTGAACAATTTCCCGGTCGATGTGATGCGCGACATGCATCGCGGCTATGTGGTCGGCTGCGACGTAACCCAGCAGGCCGAGGGCCTGAATGTCGACGAATTCATCAACCCGCCCAGTTTCTTCCGATGGGTGATCGGGCATGGCTTCTCCGCAGCCCCGCCGATTGCCGGCCTGCTGATGCGGACGGCGACGATCCGGGCCGACCGGACATTTGGCCGCGACATGACCGATGTCCTGGTCCTGCCCGACCTGATCGATACGGAGCTGCGTGACTGGGAAGCCTATGACGCGACCGTTGAGGCGGGCTACGAGGCCGCCAAAAAGGTGCTCGAAACGAGCGATATCAAGCAGAAATGCTGCACACCCTAGTTCGCCCCGGCCTGCTGTTTTCAATAATCCGTTAACCGAGAAAACGGCATTGTAGCCCGAACCGCGACCAAACATAAAAAAACGTCCGGTCAGGAGGATTTCAGTCATGGATGCAGCCATCCTGGATATGCTGCCAATGATGATCGTGGAACTGGCGCCCGTGCGCGATCCCGATGGACAGATCGTCGACTTCGAGTGGACCTACGCCAATGAGCTGGCCCGACGGACCATCTTTCCTGATGGCGGGACGATGGTCGGCATGCGCGCCTGCGAACTCGATCCGGCCTACCGGGACTCAAGCATGTTCCTCGATGCCGTGCACTGCATCGAGACCGGCGAACCGCGGGAACTTTTCAATAGCGGCCGCAATCCCAGCCCGAACGGCCAGCTGAAACACCTTCAAGGCACCGTGGTGCGCTATACGATCCTGCCGAAGCGCGATGGCTGCGTGATCTGCTCTGCCGAGATCACCGACCTTGTCCGGGAACGCGACAGCGCGAACGATTCCTACGAAATGTTCCTCGCGGCGTTCGAGCATGCGGTGCAGGGCATTACCCTGACAACGGAATCGACCGAAATCATCTATGCCAACCCGGCCACGAACGAGCTTCTAGGCTATGAGCCGGGCGAATTGATCGGCCAGTCCAGCGCCGTGATCATGCGGCCGGAGGATTTTCGTGCTGTCGTCAAGGCCGGCACGAAGATGTGGGGCGGCAAGATCGAGCAGGAAGTGCTCGACAACGTCCTGGTGAGCAAGACCGGTGAAGAGATCGTTGTCTCGAATGCCCTGTCGAGCCTCTATTCCGAAGTACGGGGCGAACGGATATTCATCTCGCATGCGCGCGACGTGCGCGAGGAACGCAAGCTGTCCCACAAATTGGCATCGGCCGTTCAGAAGGCCGAACTCGCGACGCAGCTGAAATCGGAATTCCTGGCCAATATGAGCCACGAAATCCGCACCCCGCTGAACGGCATTCTCGGCATGGCGCAAGTACTGGCGGCGTCCGATCTCGACCCCCAGCGGGCCGACCAGGTCAACGTCATCCTCGAATCCGGCAATACACTACTCTCTATACTGAACGATATTCTGGACCTGTCAAAGATCGAAGCCGGTCATATGGAAGTGTCGCTGATCGAGGCGGACCTGCGCCACAAGCTGGACCGGCTCTGCAAGCTGTACGAGCCGAGCGCAGACGACAAGGGCCTCAAGCTCAAACTGTTCATCGACCCGAGCGTGCCGTCCTCCCTGGTGATTGATCCGATCCGCGTGAGGCAATGCGTCGGAAACCTGGTCTCGAACGCAATCAAGTTCACCGAATCCGGTGACGTTCTCGTTGTTGCGACCGGCCAGAATATCGACGAAGACAAAATGACCGTCACGATCCATGTCTCCGATACCGGTTGCGGCATTCCGGCGGACAAGATGGACAGGGTATTCGAATCTTTCGCACAGGCTGACGGATCGACCACGCGCCGGTATGGCGGCACCGGACTGGGCCTGCCAATCACGCGCCAGCTGGCCCGGATGATGGGCGGTGATGTCACCCTGGTCAGTGACCCGGAAAGAGGATCGATCTTTACACTAACGTTCATTGCCGAAATATCGCATCCGGCTTCGCGGGAAACGCTGCTGGACAAGCTGCAATCGGTTCAGGCCGGGTCGGCCGACACGGACAAATCACCCAATCCAGGCAAGAGGATGCTGGTTGTCGATGACAACGCCATCAACCGGCGTGTCGCCCGGACATTCCTCGAACAGCAGGGATATGAAGTCGACGAAGCGGTCAATGGAAACCAGGCGCTTGAAAAGCTTGGAGGCAGCCTGTTCAACCTCGTCCTGATGGATATTCACATGCCCGAACTTGACGGTCAGCGCGCCTTTGACCAGCTGCGAGCCGGGTCGGGCCCGAACGCTGCCGTGCCTGTGATCGCCCTTACGGCGGACTCGATGCGCGGGGACCAGGAAAAATACATCGCCCGGGGTTTTGACGGCTATGTGTCCAAGCCGATCGACCAGCGCTCGCTATTGACCATGGTTGAAGAATGTCTGGCAGCAACGAACACCCACAACGACCGCCGTCGCAAAGCTTAGGCGTCAGCCTGCCTCGGCATTACGTCCTTCAGCAGGCGCGGCGCATCCGGCGAGCCGTCGGCAGGGACCAACGGCCGCTGCCACCACCCCACATCGCGCCAGGCGCCCTGCTTGTATCCAACATGCTTGTAGACGCCGACATGCTGGAAGCCGGCCTTCTCATGCAGCGCAACACTGGCGGCATTCGGTAGTGAAATGCCCGCGAAGGCCGCGTGAAAGCCCTGCGTACACAAGATATCGAACAATTCCGTGTAGAGACGCATTCCAATCCCCCTCCCGCGCGCCGCCTCGGCCATGTAAGCCGTAACGTCGCAGGACCAGCGATAGGCCGAGCGCGTCCGGTGCTGCGAGGCATAGGCATAGCCGACGACCGCGCCATCCTGCTCGGCAACCAGCCAGGGATGGGTGATCAAGGTCGCGGCGATGCGCTCGCTCATCTCTGCTGGTGTGGGCGGGTCGATCTCGAACGAGATCACCGTGTCGCGCACAATCGGTGCGTAAATCGCCGCTATGGCATCGGAATCATCGGGCCGAGCAAGGCGGATAACGATCATCGGCGCCGACGCGGCATCAAGCAGTCTCTCCGAACAGCTCCCGCCCGATCAGCCAGCGGCGGATTTCGCTTGTGCCAGCGCCGATCTCGTAGAGCTTGGCGTCGCGCAGCAGGCGGCCGGTCGGGTATTCGTTGATATAGCCGTTGCCGCCGAGCAGCTGGATCGCGTCGAGCGCCAGTTTCGTAGCGGCTTCGGCCGCGTAAAGGATCGCCCCGGCCGCGTCCTTGCGGGCCGTCTCGCCCCGGTCACACGCCTTGGCGACCGCATAGACATAGGCCTTGGCCGCATTCATTTGGACGTACATGTCGGCGAGCTTGCCTTGGACGAGCTGGAACTCGCCAATCGACTGGCCGAACTGCTTGCGGTCATGCACGTAGGGGATAACGACATCCAGGCAGGCCTGCATGATGCCTGTGGGACCCGCCGAGAGAACAGCGCGCTCATAGTCGAGGCCGCTCATCAGGATGCGCGCGCCGGCGCCAACCGGACCCATGACGTTCTCTTCCGGCACTTCGCAATTGTCGAAGACCAGTTCGCCGGTTTCTGATCCGCGCATGCCGAGCTTGTCGAGCTTCTGCGCAACCGAAAAGCCCTTGAAGCCGCGCTCGATCAGGAAAGCGGTGATGCCCTTCGATCCGCCCTGCGGATCGGTCTTGGCATAGACGACCAGCGTGTCGGCGTCCGGCGCATTGGTGATCCACATCTTGGTGCCGTTAAGGGCGTAGCGGTCGCCCTTCTTGTCGGCCCGCAGTTTCATCGAGACGACGTCGGAACCGGCCCCGCTCTCGCTCATTGCGAGGGCGCCGAGATGCTCGCCGGAGATCAGTCTGGGCAGGTAGCGGGCCTTCTGGTCGTCACTACCCCAGCGGCGCAGCTGGTTGACGCAGAGGTTGGAGTGGGCGCCATAGGAGAGGCCGACCGAGGCCGAGGCGCGGGAAATTTCCTCCATCGCAACGACATGTTCAAGATAGCCGAGGCCGGTGCCGCCCCATTCCTCTTCCACGGTAATGCCGAGCAGGCCCAACTCGCCCATCTTCGGCAAGAGGTCGCGCGGGAACGTGTCGGTACGGTCGATCTCCGCCGCGCGCGGCGCGATCTCGTTCTGGGCAAAACTTGCCACGGTTTCACGGATCATGTCGGCGGTTTCACCGAGATCGAAGTTAAGGCTGGGATATGTGTTCGCAATCATCCGACTTGATTAGCAGGGCCAGCCGGTCGTGTCAGCGGAAAATGCGCCGCAGGGACGGTCAGGTCCGGCGGGCCAGGATCCGCATCAGGTAATAGGCGGAGGTCACAAGGACGACCCCGCTGCCAAGCGCAATCAGCGGCCCGACATAGATATCGGACGTACGCCCGACGAGGCGCGACGCCTCACGGAAAAAACGCTCGACGCCCAGGAGGAAGCCAATCATCCCGAGCCCCGCCAGCAGCGCGAACGGCCAGCCTTCGCGCATGACTTCATACCATGTGTCGTCATGGTAGTTGCCGTTCTCGGCAAGCGTTCGTTCGATTTCCTCGTCGCTGAGGCGGATCTGTTCGAGATCGTCGACAATCGTCGACTCTGCGGGCGGCAGCATGCCGCCGCCATGCTCAAGCGGTGATCCAAAAGGTGGCGGCGATGGCGGCCGCGGCGTGCGGCGGCGCTCGACACCCTCGGGCGGCCCCTTGGCCACGTCGATCACTGGCGACGATTCCATCTTGCCATCGGGATCAGCCAGCGCCGACACAGCGCGCGTGATCTCGTCGATGCTGGGCCCGTCCTGCACGCTGTCATTGTCGGCGACCGGGCGGGCTTGTCCCGATGCAAGCGACGCATTCTCACCGAGGATACGGGTGAGGCGTTCATTGACGGCGCGGGCAGCAGCTTGCGGCGAACTGCCGGGTGCGCTTGCCCTGGCTGCAGTCGCGCGATCTCCTTCGACCCGCGTTTCGACGACAATTGCCCGCTCCTGCGGCGTCATTGGCGATGCGCCGGCATCCAGTTCGGGACGGACCAGCGCAGAAGGTATGGATGCACGGCCTGACGGATGTTCGAGGAAAAGCGCCTTCTCGGCTGCGCGACGGCGCATCAGGGCGTCGATCACCCGCACTTCGCCCTCGATGCGCCCCTTGCGCCAGAACCCCATGGAGTCGGCCGCCTGGAGGCGGTCGCCCGTGTTGAGATGACTCAGCACGTCGGAGCCGGCAAACGCCTCAATGCCTATATTGAAGACGAATGAGACGAGCCCGTCGAATTCGTTCTGGCTGAGCGGGGCGAGGACACGGTCCGCGATCGCCTGTTCGACCGGCAGGAGGTCGTGGTGGCGCAGGATAAGTTCGGCATCAGCCTTGTCGACTGTCAGGCCCTTGCGGGCGGTTGCCGTGTGGCCATAGCCAATAATCCAGGCGTGATTGGGAAGCTCGACGGCACGCGAACGAAAGCCCTCAAAGCTCTTGACGAGTTCGAGCCCTAGCCGGGACGTTCGCATTGGACGGGCCATACAGGTGGCTCCCGTATTGATACAATTGGACTTTTACTATCTCGCCCACCTGCAAATGGCGCGCCTGTTCGCCTGAGCGGCGAACTTGGCAAGGCAAATGCCCCGTTTTACAGCAGAACCAGCGATGCCAGCCCAAGGAAACTGAAGAACGCCATCACATCTGTCAGGGTTAACACGAATACCGAGGAGGCGACGGCGGGGTCGGCGCCAAGCCGTTTGAGCGTGAGCGGCACCAGGATGCCGGACAGTCCCGCCCACATGAATGTGGCCAGCATCGCTGCGGCGATGACAAGGGCCAGTTTCACGTCGCCGAACCAGATCAGTGCAATGGCACCGACGCCGACTGCGAAGATGAGGCCGTTGACCAGACCGCTCAGGAATTCGCGCATTACGGCCCGGCGCGCTGCAGCGCCATCAAGCTCGCGTTCGGCAATGGCGCGCACGGCCACGGCGAGGCCCTGGCTGCCGGCATTGCCGCCGAGCGCCGCGACGACCGGCATCAGGATCGCCAATGCAACGATCTGCTGGATCGTGCCTTCGAAAATCGCGATGATCGCCGACGCGATGAAAGCCGTGAACAGGTTGACGCCCAGCCAGGGCGCGCGCGCCCTGACCGTATCCCAGACCGTATCCGACCCGGCGGCCGAACTCACGTTGAGCAGGGAGAGCAGGTCTTCGGTGTTTTCAGACTGGATCACGTCGACCATGTCATCGACCGTGATCATGCCAACAAGCCGCCCCGCCGAATCCTTCACCGGCGCCGAGGCGAGCGAATATTTCTGGAACTGGTAGGCGACCTCTTCCTGGTCCATGTCGGTGGTGATGCTGGACATCGGATCTTCCATGATGTCCGACAGCGGCGTATCGCGCGGCGAACGCAGCAGCGTTGCCAGCGACACGACGCCAATCAGGCGGTGCGCCGGATCGGTCACGTAGACTTCGTAAAAGACTTCCGGCAACTCGGTGCCCAGTTTCCGCGCATGGTCAATCGACTGGCCGACGGTCCAGAATTCGGGCAGCGCCACGAACTCCGTCTGCATGAGACGACCGGCGGTTTCTTCCTCGTAAGCAAGGCCGCGTTCGAGCTGGGCCCGGTCAATCGGGGCAAGGTCTTCAAGGATGCGCTCGCGCCGGTCATCGTCGAGATCATCGAGGATTGTGGTCGCGTCATCGGAATCGAGCTCGTCGAGCGCATTGGCGACTGCATGGTCGGGCAGCATGTCGACAGCGCCCTCGCGATAGGTATCGCGCAGTTCGATCAGGATGTCCGGCGGCAATTCCCCGCCCAGCAATTCGACGGCTTCCTCGAAGGCATCATAGGGCAATTGTTCGAGAAGGTCGGCGGCATCCGCCGGGTGCATGCGCCGCAGCGTGCGGGCAAGCCAGCGTGTATCGCCCTCCGCGACGGCATCCTTCACGTCCGCCAGCAGCGCGGCGTCGATCTCGGCCGAATCCTGTGCCGGGGAGCTGGGCTGTGAAGTATCCGTCATGGCGCCGTTCTTGCCGGGGTTGGCGCGTTTCGGCAAGCGCAGACGTCAACAGGCTAGGATTGCGCGATGAACTCGGGCCGGATCATTGACAGGGCGCCATAGAGGTCCTGTAGCTTTGCATCGCCCAGCACGTCCTCGACACGATCCTGCGCCGCCTGCCAGAAGGGTTGCGCCTCCTCCAGCTTGGCCACACCCAGCGTCGTCAACAAAACACGACGCCGGCGGCTTTCGCCCTCACTGCCGCGGAACACCAGCCCCGCCTTTTCCAGCGGCTTCAGGTTGCGAGTCAGGGTCGTGCGATCAATGTCCAGCGCCTGGGCAATATCGGAAATGGATTCAGGCTCGAGCCGCTGGATGACCTTGAGCAGGCCGAATTGCGTGATCGTGATACCGACCGGGCGCAGCGCGTCGTCATAGTGGCGCGTCAGCACGCGGGCTGCCCGCAGCAGCCGTCCGGCCGAGCATGGCAAGTCAATCGCAGGAGTCCGGGATGGTGTAACCATGTTACGTGCATATACAGCTTTATATCGATATTTCAATCACGCGCTCTCACGACGCCCAATGACTACAGCCATTGTCCGTTGACACTTCCATAACATGCATATACAATATTTAAAGGATACGTCTCATGAAATCGATTGCGCTCCTCCCAGCCGTCCTCCTCCTGTTTGCCGCTCCGGTCGCCGAGGCGGGACCGGTCGTCTATCATTCCGGCAAGACGCTCGCGGAGACCTGCGCCGCCGAAGTCACCGCCCCGGAGGCCCATTCTGCCAAACTGCTCCGACTCTGCGAAGCGGCCCTGCAGGAGCCAGACCTGACCCCGGCCACCTATGCTGCCACGTTGACCAATACAGGTATCGTCAAGATGCGCCGGGGTGACTTCGACGATGCCCTGGCTGACTTCGAAGCCGCCCGCGCGGAACGGGGCGCGTCGCCCGATGTGGCCATCAACCTGGGCGCCGTCCTTGTTCGCATGAACCGGTTCGACGAGGCCGTGGACGCGCTGTCAGACCCGCAGTCCATCTCCCGGAAACGCCGGCACGTCGCCTATCTCAACCGGGCAATCGCCCATTGGGCGCTGGGCGATGTCGCGCAGGCCTATAACGACCTGACCGCGGCCACAGCGCTGAAGCCCGACTATGCCGCAGCTCGCGAAATGCTGCAGCATTTCCAGGTCGCTGATGCCAATTAGCGCGCCGCTGCGTCGAGGATCCTGCCTGTCTCTGCGGCCAGCATGCGCTTTTCCTCGGCGATGATGCTCTCGACCGCGAAGGCGGGATCCGGTACAGCGCCCGGATCCTCGGCATAATCGTGCACCGTGAAGTCTTCCGACACGAATGTGCGCACCCAATCCGACAGTGGCCCGCTGGCCCGGTCGCATGCGGCCAGCAATTCGGCGAGCACCTGTCGCTGGGCCAGCAAACGGCCTTCCAGTGTGGCGTAGGGTATCGCTGACATGGTCTGGTCCTCCGGTTCGATACAGACGGGGCCGATGCGTCTGGCACCGGCCCCGGATCCGCTAATCACGGGTCCTAGGCAATCGGGACCCAATATGGCGTCTGACCATAGTGCGAGTAAACGGACGCGCCATAGGTGCGGTCCTTGAGGCGATCATAGTCGCCCCGGTCCAGTGTTGGCGCCTGTTCCAGCTGCTCCTTGGTCAGGTTGACGACATAGCCGTCTTTCTGCTCGTCATAGGTCAGCGTCTGCCAGGGCAGCGGGTGGCGCTTCTCACCGATGCCGAGGAAGCCGCCGAACGACATCACGGCATAGGCAACCTTGCCCTGCTGCTTGTCCAGCATCACGCAATCGACCGAGCCGAGCTTGTCGCCCTGGCCGTTATAGACAGTGGTGCCTTCGACGCGATCAGAACTGATCAGCGGATTGGCGGAGGTTTCGAGTGTGTTGCTCATGTTTGGCTCTCCTTAATTGGATTGTCAGGTTCCAGCCCTTGCCAAACCAACCGTCAGGATCGCGTCCCGTTCCGATCCTGAACCGAAATTTCATGCAGCCGCACATGCTTTCCGGAACCTTTCCGTGCCTTGTCGGTTTGAAATGCATGACCCACCACGCAGACACATATCCCGCTCGCCCGCGCCCCGCCGTTCCAAGCCGGAGCGGCAACCTCGCCAGCCTCAGGCATGTCCTCTCGACAGGCAACCTTCGCGCGGCGGTGGCCATGGTGTTCGCGGGCGTGGCATGCATGTGGACGTGCATCCTGCAGCGCGCGGCGGGACGTCACGGCCTGCGCCGCCACCAGGTCCTGCTATTGCCGCATCGGGGCATGCCGCGCTGACGTACGCAGGCGCCTCGGCCCCGGCCGCCCCCGCGACACCCCAAATCAGGTTGCGACGAGTTCCGGCAACGCCTTGCAGAAGCGCTCAACGTCTTCAATCTTGCCCATCGAGACGCGTGACCAGTCTGCATAGTCCATGTACTGGCCGCGAATATAGATGTCGCGCGTCTTCATCGCTGCCTGCAGCTCGTTCGCTGGCATGCCGGATTTGAAGTACACGAAATTGGTCTGCGATGGCAGGTATTCCAGATCGAGCACATCAAGCGTGGTGAGAATCATCTTGCGCGCTTCAACGATCTTGCCTTTCGAGAAATCGATGAAGGCCGCGTCATCGTAGCAACCGATCGCGGCGGCAAGGCCGACTCCCGAAATCCATGACATGGCCGTGCTCTGGATCTTTGCTGCCGTTTCGGGCGACGAAATCGTATAGCCGACACGGATGCCGGCCATGCCGTATATTTTCGAGAAAGTCCGGGAGACGATGACGTCATGGCCTTCCTTGATGAGACCGATACAGGTGTTGCCATCGGGATCGTCGGCGAGTTCCATGTAGGCTTCGTCGACCAGCACTGTCGTCAGTTTGGACATGCGTTTGACAGCGGCTTTCAGCGTCGCGGGATCGGCGACCAGGCCGGTCGGGTTGTTGGGATTGCAGAGCTGGACTAGTCCGGTGTCACTGGTGACTTTAGATTCTATCGCCACCAGATCGGTGGTCATGTCTGGCGCAAGCGGCACGCGATCAATCTCGGCCATTCCCAGGTTCACGGCATACAGCGCGGTTGTGTCCCAGAACAGACGTGGCGCAACGATGGGTCCGTTCCGGCCATAGATCAAGGCGATGGCACAGAGCGCTTCACCGGACCCGGTCGTGATGGCGATCATGTCCGGTGTCACGCCGTGGCGTTCCGCAATCATGGCGGCCAGTTTTGGCCCGGCACTATCGGCGTAATACGCACCTTTCTTTCCTGCATAGTCGATCATCTTCAGCGCAGAAGGCGCCGGTCCGTAGGGATTTTCATTGCGCGACAGCAGCGAAATACCGGGTTGCGGGCCAAGCAATTGGGGCTCTGCCGATGGCGCACTGGCAGGAAAGGCTGCCTCTGCTGAAGCAGACTGCCCGGTCGCGCAGCCCGTTGCGCACGCGACCGATGCACCGACAGCGCCAGTCAGCACAAAGCGTCGTGAAATATCAAATGCCATTTTCTTGTTCCCTGTCTGTGGTTGGATTTGGATATTGCCCCGGCGCAAGGTTTTCGGCTTTGCGTCGAAATCAGGTGGTGAATGAATTGAACAGAACGATTGCGGATGTCACGACGAGATAAATGCCGAAGACGCGCTTCAGAGCGATCCCGTTGAGGCTGTGCGCGGCACGCGCGCCAAGAGGCGCGGTGATATATGTCATCGCCGCAATCGCCAGCACGGCTATCACATTGACATAGCCGATGGATCCGAATGGCAAGCCCGGCTGGCCGTAGCCAAGCATCGCAAATCCAATGGTGCCGGGCACGGCAATCAGGAAACCAAATCCGGCTGCGGTGGCGACCGCCTGGTGGATGGAGCGACCACACGCCGTCATCACCAGAACGGCAATCGTACCGCCTCCGATCCCCAGCAGGGCCGAAAACCCACCCAGAAACGTGGCAATCCCGGCAAGAACCGGCCCTTTGGGCATCTCGGTCGCGATGGCTTTCTTAGGCTGCAGGACTGGCGCAATGAAGTGAATGCCCATGAGCCCCACGCCAATGGAGAATATCCATTTGAGTGATCGCCCGTCCAAATAGTGCGCGATCAGAATCCCGAACACCGCTCCGACAATGAGCCAGGGGGACCAATCCCGGATAACCTGCCAATCGACCGCACCCCGCTTGTTGTGCGCATGAACCGACCTGGCCGACGTGAACATGATCGTGGCCAGGGACGTTCCAATTGCGAGGTGAGCAACGATTTCGCTTTCAACATCGAATATGCTGAATGTGACGAGGAGCGCAGGCACAATGACAAAGCCTCCCCCGATTCCGAAAAGTCCGGCGACAAAGCCGGCAACAAGACCAGCAGCGAGCAACACTGCGATCAACTGGCCGACATGAGCCCAGTCTAGATTTGAGAAAGCCATGAATTGGATACTTGTGTTGGATTGAAACTGCCTGAAGGAGCGATGCACATTTTTCGGACGGATGTTGGCAAAGCGCTCCGCCGCTCCCTGCATTTTTTTGCATCTGCCTAATGAATGGTCAGATCGCACTTGATCGGGTCAGAATCGCTCCGATGTCCTGAGAAAATGTAGCCGCCGTGCCGATTGACGATCGAGTCAGACCGATCGTGGCGAACACTTCCTGTGTCGCGCAGCAATAACCATCCGCACCCATCCCTTTGAAACATGTCGCAGAAGTAGAAGCCCTCACGCCATGAAGTTGAATCAGGCGCAGAATCTCCAGATGACACCTGGCACCTGCTTTGGTGCAGCGCCCAAATTCCGCACAGGCTCCCGCAATATTGCGCAAAGGTGTGTCAATTTTGACTTCGGGAAGAAGTTTGTTCCATCTTTTCTTTGCCACGCACACCCGCACCAACAAGCCTGCCGTCGACGATTGGATATAAAGCAGGAGAATATAGATGGTCGGCGGAACAAAATGGACTTTCAAGATGACTGTGAGTGCGGCGGCCCTGGTCGCAGCATCCTGTCTGGTTACAGCGAATGCTCAGGAGGGGGACGGAATCGACGAGCAGGCAACCATGGAAGCGGTGGTCGTCAACGGCCGGCGCGTGTCGACGGTTGACGTTGCAATCGGCGTAGGGGAAGCGACAAATACTGTCGCGGTGACGCGGGAAGAACTTCTCTCCGCGCCGTCCGGCATCTCCGGCCTCAAAATGCTTGAGACACTTCCCGGTTTCAACGTCCAAACAGACGGCGCCTTGGGCCTCTACGAATTCGGCAACTCGGTCACCGTGCGTGCTTTCAACCTGCAGCAAATTGGATTCGTGCTCGATGGCGTGCCGATGGGGCGCTCGGACGCATTCGGCGGCAGCCCGATTTTCCGTTACGTGGACAATGAGAACCTGGGCTCCGTTGTGGCCTCGCCCGGCGCTGGCGACGTATCGCTTCCGAGCTACGCGTCTCTCGGTCCGATCGTTTCCTACAATACGATCAAGCCGGCAGATGAAGCTGGCGGGACGATCGCCTACACATTGGGAGACGACGATCTTCAACGTACGTTCGTCAAACTGGAAACGGGAAACATCAATGGTTTCTCCGCTTATATCAGCCGCTCAAAAACCGACAGCAACCTCTGGCGCGGCCCCGGCACGATCGACCGCGAGCACATAGAAGGAAAAGTGCGTTTCGATTTCGATGCCGACACGTTCATCCAGGCAAGTTACGTTTCGAACGACTTTTTCGACTATGACTCTCCGTCAAGCTCGCGCGCCGGTTTCGAGGCGCTTGGAACAGATTACGGCTATTCGGAAACGCTGCCAGACGGGTGCATCTCCCCGGTGAGCGTCGACTTCAATAATGACGGTGTGATTGACGGCGACGATTACACACCCCTGCAAACAGGGGGCGGTTGCACGGGTTATTACCAGGATCGCGTGAATATCCGGCAGGACAGCCTGTACGCCTTGAACTTTGAAACCGACCTTGCAGAAGGCCTGATGACGAAGGCGACGCTATACTACGAAGACAAGGACGGCTTCGGCGTGTCGCCAGATGGCTTCGACAACACGCTTAGCCGCTATCAGGACCAGGTCGAGGTCGGTGTCGACGTCACCCATCCGCGCGGCGTTCAATACGGATTCTCCGGTGTCGGCGGCACGCGCAAGGGCGCTGTCCTCGGGTTTGAATGGGAAATCGGAAACCACCTGCTCGAGGTCGGCGGCTGGTACGAGGATGAGGACTACAACCGAACACAGGCACGCTATAACAATGCCGACGGCAGCGCCGATGGCGCGGTGCTCTTCGATGAGGTCGCCTATTTCCGCAGGGATTACCTCTCCGTCCGCGAAACAAAACAGTACTATATCAAGGATACAATCAGCTTCATGGATGATCGGCTGAATGTCGAACTTGGATTGAAGCTGCTTGATATCGACTATTCGCTGGATGGCTATCGCGACTATAATGATTACGCGATCCGCGTCGGCGGCGCGGGTGGCGGCGATACATTGCCCGGTTACGGTCCGCAGAGCATTTCAGCCAACTATTCCAGCGACGCCTTGCCAAATGTCGGAGCCGTCTACGAGCTGAACGAAACCGATCAGGTGTTTGCATCATTCTCCCAGAACTATGCGCTACCGCGAGGTGCGGACGATATCTTCTCGATCGCCACGAGCTTTGTCGCTCCGGCGCCTGACGCAGAGGAATCGACCAATTACGAAATCGGCTTCCGCACCAATCGACCGACTTTCAACGGAGCCATTGCCGCCTTCTACACGGCTTTCGACAATCGCCTCGTTTCAGGCAATGTGGTGAACCCCGCGACCCTGCAGCCGGAAGGCTTCTCGGTGAATGCCGGATCAACGACCGCCTACGGCGTGGAAGTATCAGGCGTCTGGCAACCGGAAATGTTCAATCGCCAGCTCTATGGTGACGTGAGCCTCACGTACAATAACGCAACCAATGACGACGCCTTCCTCGGGAATCCTGCCGGCAGCCTTCTCGCTGACAGCCCGGAATGGATATTCAGCGGCGGCGTGACTTACGAACCGACGGAATGGTTGGTGGCAAACCTGTCGACCAAGTATACGGGAGATCGCTATGCTGACTTCCGCGAAGCTGCTGACAGCCCCGGCAACAAGATGGAAGGCTATTTCCTCTGGGCCGCTTATGTCGATCTTGGTGGCCCCAACAATTTCGGCCTGCCGGAAAACATCAACCTGCGCCTGAACATCGACAATATCTTCGATGAGGACACGCTGGCCTTTACGTTCACGACAACGGGTGGCGGCGATGCCTACTTCCGCCCCCTGAACCCGCGGACTGTCCAGGCCACGCTCACAGCGAAGTTCTAGTCATGCCCTGTCGCACATGACAGGCCGCCTTGAAGGCTTTGTCAGAGCGACCACCATGTGGTGACAACCCTGCTGGCCGGCTTTCGAGCATGGCCAGCAGCCCTCTTCGAGACGTCAGGTTGTCTCCGAAAACATCCGGCCCGGCGTGCTGATGCATGCCGGGCTTTCGATGTCCTGGTGCAGCTTGCTGCCGAAAGGCTGTTCTGGAGGCGACACTCACGTGTCCCTGGCCAGCGGCGCGACAGTCTCATTGCAAATCACCTGCGCATTCGCGAATCGCGGAAACAGGATCGAATCTGTCTGGCAGCCCCGCCCACACATCGCGGACGCGGTATTCCGCAACGGCCATCACGCATGGACGACGAAAATTGCTGTTTGTTTTCCGGGCATTAGTCCGGCATCCAGAGGATGCCATGGTGCGGTCAAGAGGACTCGAACCTCCACGGGTTGCCCCACAGCGACCTCAACGCTGCGCGTCTACCAATTCCGCCATGACCGCACACTGGTCTTTAACAGGCAGACGGGCCGTATAAGGCGCGCGCAAACCTTTGTGAAGCCCCGATTGTCGCCTATATGCGAACGATCATGCAGAAATTTCCCGCCGTTGAATGGGCCGTGTCCGACGCCCCTGTCCCGTATGAGGCCGCCATTGCGGTTATGGAGGCCCGCGCCCGTGCGATTCGCGAAGGCGAGGCCGCCGAACTGGTCTGGTTCCTGGAGCACCCACCGCTCTATACATCCGGCACCTCCGCGAAGCCCGAAGACCTGAAAGATGCCGCCCGCTTTCCCGTGTTCGATGCCGGACGCGGGGGCCAGTACACCTATCATGGCCCCGGCCAGCGTGTGGCCTATGTGATGCTGGATGTGGCCGCGCGCGGACGCGACGTGCGAGCCTTCGTGCAGAATCTCGAGGCCTGGATCATTGCCGCCCTCGGCGCCTTCAATGTCGATGCCGGCCCCCGCGACGGCCGTGTCGGCGTCTGGGTCGACCGGACGCAGGCGGGCAGCGCGCTCCGCGAGGACAAGATTGCCGCCATCGGCGTGCGCCTGAAGCGCTGGGTGAGCTTCCACGGCATATCTCTGAACGTCGAGCCGGACCTGGAGCATTTCACCGGAATCACGCCGTGCGGTATCGCAGACCCGCGCTATGGCGTGACAAGTCTTGTCGATCTCGGCATCCCGGCCAGCATGGGCGACGTCGACATCGCCCTGCGCGATGCGTTCGAAACCGTATTTGGCAGCCGGCTCATGGTCGTGCCGAACCCGCTTCAGACGGTCTCGTAGGGCCTGCGCAAGGCTTCATTCTCGGGAATGTGGCTGCCAGTGCTGAACTCGCCGACACCGCCATTGGGCATGCGCGCCACATAGAGCAGCGTCCACAGCATCGCCCCGAACGACGCAAGCAGCCAGATCGGGACGGCCATGCCCAGGCCCGTGCTGATCGCCGTTTCCCTTGCTGTTTTGGGCGCCTCTGGCGGTCCGCTCCGTTGCTGCGGCTTCTGCGCCTTCGGGGTCTCTTTCGCCTTGGCTTCAGCGTCCGCTTTTGCAGCCGCCGCCTTCACCGGATCTGCCGCGATTTCCTTTTCGAGCGCGATCCTGGCGACCTCGGCTTCATGCTGCGCATTGCCCATCGCTGCGCCGCCCGCGAAGGCGAGCATGCCCAGGATGAGCGGCAGCAGGACAATGCCGGCCCGCAGGGTCGAGCGCCCGGCTTCGGCCAGCCGGCGCACATGCGCCACGAACGATGTGTACTCGGTCAGCAGGGCGAACAGCACGAAAGGCACCAGCATGGCCGGCACCGGGACCGGGCCGAAACTGACCGGCTTGCTGAATCTTGCTGTCTCCAATCCGGCAATGCCGAGAATGGCCACGACGAAGGTCGGCACGAGATAGAGCAGGAGACGGCCCATGAACATGAAGGTCCAGGCCCGGCTGAAATGCAGCTTGCTGGACTGGCCCATCGGATTGAACAGGGTCTGGATCCAGTTCATCGTTGACGGGTCGTCGCGGCGGTCGAGAATCCATGGACGGTGCGGATCGATCAGGGAAGGCGAATCTTGCATCGGGAATATCCTCGGCGCGAATCAGGAAAGCGTATCGGGCTGGCCCGAGCCATCGGTGGGCGGGCCGTACTGGTTGGCAGACGGGTCAGATCGCAGACGGGCGCCGATCAGGCCAAGCGCGCCGCTGGTCAGCAGGAAGGCGGCGATCGTGGTCAGCACGGATTTGCGGGCGAGTTCCTGTGCAATCTTTGCCACTTCATCCATCGCCGCGCTGAATTGGCCCTCCATGGCGAGTTTCTGGAAATCCGCCTGCATCGAGAGCGCGTCCGGTGACAGGAACGGCATCAGGATCGCCGTGGCCGTGGTCGAGAGCGCAAAATATCCCGCCAGGAAGAGAAGATAGAACCAGGCGCTGTGGCCGCCATCGTGCAGCCGCTTCCCGAACACGCAGACATAGGAATAGACCAGCGGGTATTGCAGCATGCCAAACGCGGGCGACACCAGCGCCACCGCGATCTGGACGATCATCATCGCGCCGGTCAGCAGGATCAGCCCGCGACCGAAATCGCGCGGGCCAATGCGGCCGTTCGGACGGAACAGGACATATTGGATGTCCATGGGGGGCGGTCTCCTTGGGTTGGCGGCCGGTTGCAAGCGTCTTAGCGCTTTTGCGGCCTCTTATCAATAAACGATAAATTCATGCAAGAAAAAAGAGCCGGAGGCGCGCCCCGGCTCTTTCGAAGTCGTATCAAACCGCCTGATGTATCAAGCGAAGGTTTCTTCCGACGGTCCGCCGGGAGGCGGCCCGAACTTGTTGGTGCCGGGCGTCGACTTGAACAGGCTCATGACAAAGCCGATCACGCCGGTGACAATGGCGGTCGACAAGATGTTCGGCAGGAGCTGGGCCCGCGTCATCTCCTTTGTGGCGTCCATTGTGGCAGCCATAACCGCGCTGGGATCATTGCTGGATGCCAGGTCTTCCATGTCGCGCGCCAACTGTTCCGACATTGCCGCTGTATCCACACCGAAAAGACCCGGCAGGATGAGGCCGAGCACCATGGACAGGATAATCGCCAGGACGACCATGCCGATTGTAATCCAGCCAGTCTGGTCAGCGTCATGGAAGCGCTTCACGTGCAAGACGATCCACGGCCAGATGACGATCAGGCCAAGAACGCCGAGAAAGGGCGATACGTAAGCCGAAATCACCGACAAAACGGCACTGACGACGAACAATGTGATCACGCCACGCCAATATGTGGGCTGATCAATCCGTCCATTCGGGCTGAGATAAAGGTTCATGCTGTCCTCCCTGCAAAACCGGTTGCCACGGTAACGGAATTAACGTGGCCTATCCAGTGACAAGCCAAAGGCAGGCCAATCCGCCTCGGGCGTCGGGTTCAGAAGCGCATGTGTTCGGTTATCAGGCGGTTAAGCCGGATCAGCCGAACTCGACCATGATCTCATCGGCCGCCACGCTGGCGCCCGCCTCGACATTGATCGCCTTCACGGTGCCTGTGGCTTCGGCGCGGATGATGTTCTGCATCTTCATCGCCTCGACCACGCAGACCGCTTCGCCCGCCTGGACTTCCTGGCCGACCGCGACATCCATCGACACGACAAGGCCCGGCATCGGCGAGATGACGAGTTTCGACGTGTCCGGCTTTTCCTTTTCGGGAAGACGCGCATGCAGGTCCGCAACCGTCGGTGTGCAGACAAGCGCGCGCAGGGAGACGCCGCGATGGCGGAAGATATAGCCTTCGGTTCGGTTGGCAAACTTCACCGCGAACGGCATGCCGTCGAGCACGCCTTCGACCAGATGCTGGCCCGGATGCCAGTTGGTCAACAGGGAATGAGGCTTGTCGCCATTGATCGTGATCTGCGCATCACCGTCCTCGCCCAGTTCGAGATGAACCGGATGATGCTTGTCGCCAAGAATGACGATCCAGTCCTTGCGGGCTTCAGGCACGGGCGACAGGCGACCGGTCACATACTGGGCCCGGCGCGAATAAAAACCATGGACATAGGCTGCAGCGGCAATGAGCTGGGTTTCCTGCGTCTTGGTCGGTTCGGTACCGTGGAAGCCGTCCGGGAACTGGTCCTTGATATAGGCCGTGGTGATATCGCCCGAGCGGAAGCGCGGTTCATCCATCACGGCGGCGATGAACGGGATATTGTCCTGGATACCTTCAATGTGGAACCGGTCAAGTGCCTCGGCCTGGGTATCGAGCGCCGTATCGCGGTCCTTGCCCCAGGTGACCAGCTTGGCGATCATCGGGTCGTAGAACATCGAAATTTCATCGCCTTCGCGCACGCCCGAATCCATACGGACCGTGCCCTTGCCCAGCTTGCCTTCAACCGGCGGATGGAAGCGCTTGAGGCGGCCGATCGACGGCAGGAAGTTCCGATACGGATCTTCTGCATACACACGGGTCTCGACAGCCCAGCCATTGATCTTCAGGTCTGACTGCTTGATCTTCATCTTCTCGCCATAGGCGGACAGCAGCATCTGCTCGACGAGGTCGACGCCGGTAATCATTTCGGTCACCGGGTGCTCCACCTGCAGGCGGGTGTTCATTTCAAGGAAGTAGAATCCCTTGTCCTTGCCGGAAACCACAAATTCCACCGTGCCGGCGCTGTCATAATTGACGGCCTTCGACAGCGCGACAGCCTGTTCGCCCATTTTCTTGCGGGTTTCCGGATCGAGCAGCGGTGACGGCGCTTCCTCGATGACTTTCTGGTTGCGGCGCTGGATCGAGCATTCGCGCTCGAACAGGTAGACGCAGTTGCCATGCTTGTCGCCGAGCACCTGGATTTCGATGTGGCGCGGGTCGAGAATGAATTTCTCGATGAAAATGCGGTCATCCCCGAAGGAGGCTGTGGCTTCGGCTTTCACGGCCGGGAAGCCTTCTTCGACTTCCTTGTCATTGGCCGCCACGCGGATGCCCTTGCCGCCGCCGCCTGCAGATGCCTTGATCATGACAGGATAGCCGATCTCGCGGGAAATCTTCACCGCGTCCTTGGTATCCTTGATCAGGTCCATATGGCCAGGAACGGTCGACACGCCGGCCTCAGCGGCCAGCTTCTTGGAGCTGATCTTGTCGCCCATCGCCTCGATGGCGAAAGCATTCGGACCGATCCAGCCGATTCCCTCTTTTTCGAGGCGTTTGGCGAAGGTGGGATTCTCGGACAGGAAGCCGAAACCCGGGTGGATGGCTTCGGCGCCGGTCTGCTTCACCGCATCGATGATCTTGTCGGCGACGAGATAGGATTCCGAGGCGGGCGAACCGCCAATGTAAACGGTCTCGTCAGCCATCTCGACCGCCATCGAGCCAGCATCGGCATCGGAATAGACAACAACTGTCTTCACACCCAAGCGGCGGCACGTCTTGATGACGCGAACGGCGATCTCGCCCCGATTGGCAATCAAAATTTTCTTGAACATCTCACCCCTGGCCTGCTTGGCATTTCAAATCTGCCCTGCAGTTAAGCTGCAGGCCGCCACTTGTCTACACTCCCGGAACGTCAAGACGGCTTGCCATCCATCACGCCACATGTTAATGAACGCTCACAACTGATAGTGAGCACTCACATGCAAATCATTCGACTTGATCTGGATTCACTGACTGAAAACGGGCAAATTTCACCGCAAGAAGCGGTTCGCCTGAAAGCATTTGCCCTGCCGGACCAGAAACGCGGCCTGTTCGTCAACCTGCTGCTGATCTTCGGGGCGCTGTCCGTCGCCGCGGGAACCATCGCGCTGGTGCCCAATGCAGCCACCGGCCTTGTTCTCGCGCTGCTGGCGCTGGGCGGGGCTGAAGCGCTCCGCCGCCTTGATGTCGATGCGTCCCTGAAAGTGCTGGGCGCCAGCCTCACCCTGATGGGCACTGTCGGCCTCGCTGGCTGGATCGGCTGGGAATTCAGGGATTCCGCCGCGTCGTTCTATCCGACGCTCGCGATTGCCGGCGTGTTTGCAGCGGCGGCCATCTGGTTCCGGTCATCGTTCCTGGCGGCACCGGCTGTGCTGGCCCTTGGCGCAACGCTCGGGTCGGGCACCGGCTACTGGCACGCGAGCTATGCCATCTTCGTGGAAGAGCCGACCCTGACCATCCTCCTCTTCAGCGCGGTTGCTGCGGGCCTGTTCGCCCTGCGCGGCCAGATCGCCACCGCCTATGAAGGCGTGACGACGATTGCCGCCCGCACCGCCGTCTTCCTGATCAACTTCGCATTCTGGGTCGGCTCGCTATGGGGCGACCGGATCGGCGAGCACTGGCTCGCGCCGCGCGCCTGGGGCGACCGCAACGAATGGCGCGAGGCCGCCACGGTCATTCCTGAAACCGTGTTCACGCTCGGTTGGGCCGCGTTCCTGATCGCCATGATCGTCAAGACACGCCGCGGCGGCTTCGTCTCCGTCACGTCAACCGTATTCCTCGCGATCCATGGCTACACGCAATATTTCGAAATGCTTGGCGCCAATGCCGCCAGCCTCGTCGTGGGCGGCATTGTCCTTGTGGGGCTCGCTGTGGCCGGGACGCGGTTCTTCCGGGGGGACCCGGCCTAGTCGTCCAGCCGCTCGATATTGGCTTCAAATGCTCGCACACGCGCCGTCACGGCCACCAGGAACGCGGTCGACCAGCCGATCAGGAGGAAGCCATTGGCCCCCTCGGCTGCCCCCAGCATGCGCCAGTCATCGTGCGGCAGCACATCGCCAAAGCCCACCGTGGTAAAGGCCGATGTCGAGAAATACAGCGCCGGCTCGATGCCTTCGAACTGTCCCAGCGCGAGGTAGGTAAAGGCATAGGCCCATATCTCGATCGAGTGCAGGGCGAACAGGCTGACCGCCACGAACAGGATCGAAACGCCTTGTCCGAACACGGTTTGCAGGTTGACCGGGTGTACGTGGCGCCGACGCAGGAATGCCGACAAGCCCACCAGGCCCACTAGATGGATTGTCAATGTCAGCGCGACCATCAAGCCGGCGACGATCAGGTTCAGCCATAGCATGCGATGATGGTTAGACGATCAACGCGCGACCGCAAGGCCTTGCGTGAAGCCCGGCGCCTCGAGTTTCAGGAAATCGATCAACGCACGCTCGGCGAGACTGACAGACTTGTCCAGTTCGAGCCGCTTGAGGAACCATGCGGTTTCGTCCTCCGTGCCGATATTCGCTTCGCGCCGGGCCGCGTCCCGGGCGACACGGCGCGCTGCATCGGCCTTGTTGTCGTCCTGGCTGATCGAATGGAACCAGCCATCATCGCAAACGCCGGTCCGCGCATGCTCCAGGAATGTCCCCGGTTCGGGCCGCATGTCGCCGACCCAATGCTCTCGCGACAGCAGCGACTGTTCACTGAAGGGTTCAGGATGGGCCCGGGCCATGAGGTGATTGGAAATCGCCCGAGCGAACAGGTCGTTCCAGGATGGATCATTCGCTGCAAAGGCAATCGCGTCATTCGTGCGCACCAGCAATTCGGCTTCCGGTCCGGAAATCCAGGACTGGCTCTCGCCAGCCGGCACGATCAGGGCACGGCGCACCCGTTCGACATCTTCGGCCGTCGCCTTGCTGACATGGATGATGCGGGCGCAGGCCATTTGCAATGCGAAATAGCCGAGCCGCTCCGGCACGCCTTCGGCATAGCGAATGATCTGCAGCAGGAGGTCCACTTCCGACGCAATCGGGCCGGTCCTGTCGCGCTTGATATTCTCGATCAGCCAGTCAGTCTCGTCCTCGGTCACCCAGTTTTTGGGATCGCTGTGCACGAGCACGAAATCCTTCATCGCCGCGATGAACAGACGATCCCAGGCCGGATCGGTCCCTGCGGTCGTGAAATTCACGCGAAACAGGGCGCCAGCATCTGTCAGGGACAGGACGCCGTGACGATACATATCTGTCGCCACGCGGTGTGCGTCACTTTCTGACAGCTTCACCACGGCCGATATCTGCGCAAGGAGTCCCTCGAACCCCTGATCCATTCCGTTGCCCTCCAAGCACCCCAAACCTGTATAAGGCACAACAGTTTCCGCTTGGTTGATTTATTCAGTTTGAAATCATCGGGTCCGGCATATTGACTTTACGTAGCGTCAGGCTTCTTCAGGTGCCCAGCAAGAAACCAATCCAGAGGGTGGACCAGACATGGCAGAACTTCGCGATCTTTCCGGACGTACCGCATTGGTAACCGGGTCTGCGACCGGATTGGGCCGCTCCATCGCCCTGAAACTCGCCGAGCGCGGCGCAGAGGTCATTATCAATTGCAGCCGCTCGGTCGCCGATGCCGAAGTGACCGTCGCCGATTGCCAGGCCCTGGGCGCACAGGCCCGGCTCGTCCAGGCCGATGTGGCAACAGAAGAGGGCTGCCAGATCCTGGCCAAGGGCGCAGGCGCCAGCGGGCGCCTCGACATTCTCGTCAACAATGCCGGCATCACCCGCCACGCGCGCGACCATTCCGACCTCAACGCGCTCAGCAAGGACGACTTTCTCGACACCTATGCGGTGAACGTCGTCGGGCCGTTCCTGATGGTGCAGGCCTGCCGCGACCTGCTGGTCGCCAGCCATGCACAGACCGGCCGCGCCGCCGCCGTGCTCAACGTCTCGTCCATCGCGGGTGTCACCGGAATCGGCTCGTCGGTTGCCTATGCCGCCACAAAGGGCGCGCTCAACACGATGACCCTGTCGCTCGCCCGCGCCCTGGCCCCGGCGATTCGCGTCAATGCCGTCTGCCCCGGCTTCATCGGCACGCGCTGGTTCAAGGACACGATGGATGAGGAACAGTACAAGCGGATGGAAGCCGGCGTCGCCGCATCGGTGCCGCTGAATGTCGCCAGCGGCCCTGACGATGTTGCAGATACAGCGCTTTTCTTCCTGTCGGATGCGTCGCGGCACGTGACCGGAGAAACGCTCCTCGTCGATGCCGGAATGCATCTCGGATACGCCCCGCTCGTGGCGCGATGATTAATTGCCGGGCGCACAAAGCGCAAGCATCGCCAATGTTCGCGTGCCCAAAAATGCGGCGATCCCCATGCAGGCGAACCCCACCTGAGTTTTTGGTTCGAAACGACCGGACTCCCGGGCAATCCTCGGTTTTGCGCTCCAAGCCGGAGTTGTTCTAAGCACGGGGAACTACACAATGAAAATCAACGTATCACGGGCGGGGGTCGCTCTTGTTGCTCTGTTGGCGACTGCCGGTACGGCTGTCGCTGAAGGTGAATGGTCAGGCAACGTCGCTGTCACGTCAGACTATGTCTGGCGCGGTGTTTCGCAATCCAATGAAGATCCGGCCATCTCGGGCGGCTTCGACTATTCCAATGGCATCTTCTACGCGGGCACATGGGCATCCAATGTCGATTTCGGCGACGCGTCGGACACCAACCTTGAAGCCGACTTCTACGCCGGCGTCGCCAGCGAATTCGCCAATGGTGTCACCTGGGATCTTGGCGTCATCTATTACGCCTATCCGGATGCCGATGACGAAGATCTCGACTTTGTCGAACTGCAGGCAGCCCTCGGCTACGAATTCGAAGGCGGTGTGGGCGTCGGCGGCGCGGTCTACTGGGATCCCGACAATGAAAGCGTCTATGTCGAGGGCAGCGCAGGGTACAGCTTCACGGAAGCTTTCGCGGCTGACGTGAGCGTCGGCAATTACAGCTTCGACGGTGGTGGCGACTACACCAACTGGTCGCTTGGCGGCACCTATGCCCTGCCGATCGGCATTGATGTCGACCTGCGTTATTGGGGCACCGATATCGATGATGTCGACATTGCCGACGAGCGTGTCGTCCTGACGCTCTCGAAAAGCCTCTAGGCAAAACTTCCTCCCATACTGCGCGTGGACTTGATTGCCCTCCCCCACGCGCAGCAAGGTGAAGGCCGCCAGTCCGAAAAGGATTTGGCGGCCTTTGTAATTTTGCCGCAATCACCCTAGATTTAAGCGATACACGCGACACAGCTTCCAGGAGACTCAGACCACGCATGGCCGCAGAACTGACTCCCGTCGAAGCCCTGATTCCCACAATCACACTTCTCGGCTTCGGCGCATCGGCTGCGCTTGCCTCCAAGGCCATGCGGCTCAGCCCGATTGTCGGTTACCTCATCGTCGGAATCCTGATCGGCCCCAGCGCCCTCGGCCTGATCGAGATCAGCAGCGCCACCCATCTGCTGGCCGAACTCGGCGTTGTCTTCCTCCTGTTCGACATCGGCATGCACGTCTCCCTGCGCGAGCTGAACGAGAGCCGCACCGACCTGCTGCGCCTCGCGCCGACCCATCTCTTCCTCACCGGTCTTGTCAGCGCTGCCGCCCTTGCCATGATCGGCGTCGACTGGCCCATCGCGATCGCCATCGGCCTCAGTCTCGGCCTGTCATCGACCGCCGTAGTCGCCCGCATCCTGACCGAACGCGAACAGAATTCCTGCCCGATCGGCCGGGCGGCCACCCATGTCCTGATCTTCCAGGACATTGTCGCCATCTTCCTGATGATCTTTGCCAGTTCGCTCGGCGAATCCGACGTCGGCGCGCAGGGGCTTGCCGGCCTCGTTTCCGATTTCATGCTGGAGGGCGCCAGCGTTCCCCTCTACGCCGCGCTCGGCCTGTCGGTCGTGCAGACCTTCATCGCCTTTGGCGCTGCCCTTCTGGCCGGCCAATACCTGATCAATCCTGTTTTCCGCACGCTTGCCGCCACGCGCAATGCCGAGGCCTTCACCGCCTTCACCCTGTTGCTGGTCCTGGCGGCTGCCTGCGCGACCGCCGTTATCGGCCTGTCACTGACACTCGGCGCCTTCCTTGCCGGCCTCGCCGTATCGGGCACGCCCTTCCGCCACCAGGTCCAGACCGAGATGGGTCCCTTCCGGGGCCTGCTCCTGTCCTTCTTCTTCATCAGCGTCGGGCTCGGCATCGATATTTCGGCCCTGCTCTCCCACCTGCCCTTGGTCCTGCTGGGCGCCGCGGCCATCCTGGTCGTGAAGACCGGCCTCGGCTATATCGCCGCGCGTCTCAACAAGTGGAGCCGGCCGGGTGCGACCCAGATGTCATTCCTGCTAGCGCAGGGCTCAGAATTCACCCTGGTCATCCTGTCGCTTGGCGCCATCACCGCCGGCATTTCCATAGACCTGATGAGCAGCATCGTGGCCGCCGTCGCCCTGTCGCTCGCGCTCGCGCCCAGCTGGGCCGGTCTCGGTGTGCGCCTGTCGCGCCATCTCGCCGAGCGCAGCAAGACCGAGACCGATTTCTCCAGCACGACCGCCAATGTCAACGATCGCCCGGTCATCGTCATAGGCATGTCGTCGGCCGGTCGCCTCGCCATCGACGCCCTTGTCGACCATGACATCCCCTATATCGCCACCGAGGCCGACCCTGACCGGTTCCTGTCCGCCGTGGCGGACGGCTACCGTGTGTCGTTCGGGGATGCGTCGAATATGAAGCTCGTCGAGGCCGTCGGCGGCAGCAATGCCCGCGCCGTCGTGCTCGGCTTTTCTCGCTACGAGATCTCCCGCGAAGTGACCCCGTCCATCACCCGCCGTTTTCCCGACCTGGTCCGCTTCGTGGCCGTCGACAGCCGTCTTGACCTCGAACGCTATCTCGACCTCGGTGTCCGCGCGCACTTCGCCGCTGGCCAGCCCAAGGGCATCGAAATGGTCGCCGATATCCTGCTGACCCTCGGCATACCCGAACCGGACGTCCGCGAATGGATGGAGGAAGAGGCCGAGCGCTTCAGCATCGGTGATGCCAGCGACCATGATGCAGATGATGATGACGACGATCCCGACCTGATCGAAGTCGCCGCCTGACGGGGGACTGGAATTCCACTCCCAGCAGGTTTATAGGCAAGGCCTGCCCTAGGGAGAGCGAACATGCGCATAGGCGTTCCAACCGAAATCAAGAAACAGGAATCCCGTGTCGGACTGACACCGGAAAGCGTCGGCGAACTCACCCGCGCAGGCCATGACGTCAACGTCCAGTCCGGTGCCGGGCTCGGATCAGGCTTCCCGGACGACGCCTACACGGCAGTCGGCGCGAAAATCCTGCCCGACGCCGATGCGGTGTTCACCGCCAGCGAACTGATCGTGAAAGTGAAAGAGCCGCAGCCGGAAGAGACGGCCCGCCTCACCCCCGCCCACACACTCTTCACCTACCTCCACCTTGCCCCGGACCCCGTACAGGCCGCCGGCCTGATGAAATCCGGCTGCCTCGCCATCGCCTACGAAACCGTCACGGATGATGATGGCGGCCTGCCGCTGCTCCGCCCGATGAGCCAGGTGGCCGGCCGCATGTCGATGCAGGTGGCGGCCTGGGCCCTGATGCGCCGGACACGCGGCCGCGGCATCCTGCTCGGCGGTGTCCCGGGCGTCGCCCCCTCGAAAGTCGTCATCATCGGCGGCGGCGTGTCGGGCACGCATGCGGCGGAGATTGCCGTCGGCATGCGCGCCGATGTCACGATCTTCGACCGCAACAATAATCGCCTCGCCGAACTGGACGAACAATTCCGCGGCTCGGTGAAGACCATGTATTCCACCGCCCACAGCCTCGCTGAAGCGGTCAAGGATGCCGACCTCGTGATCGGCGCCGTGCTGATCCCCGGCGCGTCCGCCCCCAAGCTGATCTCGCGCGCCCAGCTCTCGACCATGAAACCGGGCGCCGTGCTCGTCGACATTGCCATCGATCAAGGCGGCTGTTTCGAAACCAGCCATGCCACCACGCACGAAGACCCGATCTATGATGTCGATGGCATCCTGCACTATTGCGTCGCCAACATGCCGGGCGCCGTGCCGCGTACCTCCACCTACGCGCTGACCAATGCGACCCTGCCCTTCGTGATGCAGATCGCGAACCTGGGTGGACGCGCCGCCATCAACGCCAACCCTCACCTCGCCCATGGCCTCACCGTCGATGCCGGCAAGATCGCCCACGAAGCCGTCGCCCACGACCTCGGCGAACCCTATGTGAGGCCCGACTGGCTGACAGTGTAGGGACCACAAAGCCCCCTTACCTCACCCTCACCACCCCCGTGCCCCGTCCATCCTCCCCCGCTTGCGGGGGAGGTGGCAGGCGGCAAAGCCGTCTGACGGAGGGGGACTTATCCACCCCCTGCCGCACCTGGCGTATAATGCGCCGCGATGCCAAGTTTCTCCCTCCTCACCCCCATGCCGGGCCTGCCCTGGTACCTGCTGCCAATCTGGCCGCTGGTCTTCTGGCGCATCCAGCGCCTGAAGGCCTGGTTCCGCGAGAACGGTGGGCCAGGTTCGCAAATGCTCTGGGGCGTGATGTGGAACGGGCGCGTCGTCGTGATCCAATTGTCGGATGATCTGTCCGGGCCGCATCCGGGCATTGTCCGTGCACCTGTTTCAGGAAAGCTGAACAGAGCATTGATCGGGGAACTGCCCGCCTCCAATCCGTGTCCCCGGCGTATGCCGGGGCCTCAGGCCATCGTGTCCGGACGCGCCGCACGAGATCCCGGCATGCGCCGGGAATACGGGTTCAATATTCCCGACACCTGACCCGCAAACCCGAACCCAAAAACCCATCCCCCAAACCCAAGCGCCCCCACAGGCGTCAAACCTGCAGGGGCGTTGAAATATCAAAGGCGCAAACCTGTGCGCTATCAGGAACTCAGCGCGGCGATGGCGTCGTCAATCGTGGCGCGGGGCTTGTCGAGAATGGCGGCGATCTGCGCGCGCTGCTCAATGGCCAGCCAGAGGCCCAGCACTTCGACATCCACGACGCGCCATTCGCCGTTGCGCTCCATCACGCGCCAGCGCACGATCGTCGGGTCTTCGCCCTTCTGCGTCACGCGCGTTTCAACAACCGAGTCCTTCTCGTTCCGGTCCACGGACCCGAGCACGTCGACCCTGGCATTTTTCAGCTTGTTTTTCTGGTTCTCGAACGTGCCGACCAGGAATTTCTCGAAGGCGGCCGTGAAACGGGCCTGCTCGTCTTCGGTCAAACGGCGCGAGTGCTTGCCCAGTGTGAACCGGGCAATGGCCTGGATGTCCACGGCCTCTGTGAGCGGTCCTGCGCCCGTCTCTGTGTTGGAAATCTGGGTGGCGGTTCCGGCGATCAGGGCCTCTGCCTCGGGGCTGGCCTGTGCGGAGAGCGCCATGATGGCGAAACCGGTCGATACGATAAGCGTGCGCAACATTGTGTCTTGTCCTTCAAGTCAGATTTTTCTGATCTGCCTTGTAGATATGGTTGGCTGCCCCCTTTTGTTCCCTCGATCTTCATATAGGTGCCATTCCGGACTTGCATGAGGCCGCCATTAAGATTCTGGAAAGCATCCGCCCGGATTCCGGAAAGTGTGACTTTTGCGCTACATTTTTCGCGATCTGGTGGAGAATGGTGCGGACGGCCGGGCTTGAACCGGCAAGGCCTTGCGGCCGACAGATTTTAAGTCTGCTGCGTTTACCAATTTCGCCACGCCCGCATTGCCATCCGTGAGTATTCGCGACCGCCACGCTTGGCAAGCAGGCAGGCATGGCCACTCTGCCATAGAGCGCGCCTATGGCGCGCATAGAGTATTTCCTGAGGCAATTCGCGCCCTTATTATTTTAGCATTTGCGCAATAACTTTAATACAAGCCGCGACGCTCCCGTACGGCATCCACAAAAGGAGACCACCATGACCGAAACCTCCCAGATTACTTACCAGCAGCATTCCATGCCACGCCTGAACGAGCCCGCGCCGGACTTTGACGCCGTGACGACCCATGGTCAGCGCAAGCTCTCCGACTACAGGGGCAAATGGCTGATCCTGTTCTCTCACCCGGCCGATTTCACGCCGGTCTGCACGACCGAGTTCATGGCCTTCGCCAATGCACACGACAAGTTTGCCGCCCTCAATACCGACCTGCTCGGCCTCTCGATCGACAGCAAGTATGCCCACATCGCCTGGGTCCGCTCGATTAAAGAGAATTTCGGCGTCGACGTGAAATTCCCGATCATCGAGGACCTCTCGATGAAAGTTGCCAACGCCTATGGCATGATCATGCCCGGCGCCGACGATACGTCGGCTGTACGCGCCACTTTCATTATCGACCCGGACGGCATCCTGCGCGCCATGGTCTATTATCCGATGTCGAATGGCCGCTCGATCGACGAGTTCCTGCGACTGGTACAGGCGCTGCAGGCCTCGGACAAGAACAAGGTCGCGACGCCGGAAAACTGGAAGCCCGGCGAGCCTGTCATCGTGCCGCCGCCGCAAACCACAGAAGCCGCCAATGCCCGCAAGGGCGAAGGCTTTGAGTACACAGACTGGTACTTCTCGAAAAAGTCCCTTTAACCGCTGACGAATCCGGGGCCGAAGCCCCGGATTCGCCTCGGCTGCCCTAGCTGACCCGTTCGAACACTGCGGCCAGGCCCTGGCCGCCGCCAATACACATTGTTTCCAGGCCATAGCGCGACTCCCGCCGCTCCATCTCGCGCAGCATCGTGGTCAGGATCCGCACGCCGGTCGCGCCAACCGGATGGCCGAGCGAAATACCCGAGCCATTGACGTTCAGCCGGTCCATGTCGTCGTCGCCGAAGCCCAGCGCCTTGGTACAGGCGAGCACTTGCGAGGCGAAGGCCTCATTAAGTTCGATCAGGTCGAGATCCTTGAGTTCCAGCCCGGCCTGCTTCAGCGCCTTCTGGCTCGATGGCACCGGCCCGATCCCCATGACGTCCGGCCCGACCCCGGCCACCGACCAGGACACCAGCCGCCCCAGCGGCTTCAGGCCGTATTTCTCGGCTGCCTCGCGCGTACAAACGATACAGACCGCCGCGCCATCATTCTGGCCGGACGCATTGCCCGCCGTGACGGTCGCTTCAGGATCGGTGCGACCCTGGATCGCCCGCAGGGACGACAGTTTCTCCAGCGTGGAATCCGCGCGGATATGCTCGTCCTCGGATACGATTGTATCGGCCTTGCGGCCCTTCACGGTGAACGGCACGATCTCGTCAGCGAACTTGCCGCTTTTCTGGGCGGCCGCCGCTTTCATGTGGGAATTGAACGCAAATTCGTCCTGCGCCTCCCGGCTGATCTCGTAATCGCGGCGCAGGTTCTCCGCCGTCTCGATCATCCCGCCCGGAACCGGGTGGAACTTGCCCCCCGCTGTATAGCGTCCGCGCGACAGGCCATCCTGCAGCATCAGGCCTTCGCCCTTGATGTCCCAGCGCATGTCGATCGAGAAGAAAGGCGCATTCGACATGCTTTCAGCACCGCCCGCGATGACAAGGTCATTCGCGCCCGTTGCCACCTGCATTACGCCATTGATCACCGCCTGCAGGCCCGAGCCGCAGCGCCGGTCGATCTGGTAGCCGCCAGTCGATGTGGTCAGGCCGGCATCGAGCGCCACCATCCGGCCAAAGGCCGGCGCTTCCATGGTCGGATAGCATTGCGCAAACAGGCTATCCTCGACCGCTTCGGCCGGCAGCTTGGTGCGGGCCATCAATTCACGGATGACATGGCTCGCCATATCGTGGGCGTGAACCGTCTTGAACGCGCCGCCAAAGCCGCCGACTGCCGTGCGAAGCGGCTCACAAATTACAACATCTCTCATGGTATCTTCCTCTTGAACTAGTTCAGGCCGCGGCCGCGTTCCGTGACTTGCTTGCGCGCCGCCTCCACGCTTTCGGCGGTGACATTTGCGGCATGGGCGGCGGACCGGCGGATTTCTTCCTTCAGCGCCTCGCCGAAAGGCATGGCAAAGCCGTCATCGATCATCTTCTTGTAGCCGCGCAGCAGGACCGGATCACAGCTGGTCATCTCGTGCGCCAGCTTTCTGGCGGCTGGCAGAAGCTCGTCGGCCTTGTAGACACGATTGACGAGGCCCCAGCGCTCAGCCGTTTCCGCGTCGAGGAAATTGCCCGAGAAGGAGAGTTCCTTGGCGCGGCTGATACCGATCAGGCGCGAGAGCTTCTGCGAAAGGCCCCAGCCGGGCATGATGCCGACGCGGGCATGCGTGTCGGCGAATTTGGCATTCTCTGATGCCAGCAGGACATCGCACATCAAGGCCAGTTCGAAGCCCCCGGTAATCGCAAAACCATTGATCGCGCCAATGACCGGCCACGGATAGGCATTGATCGCCTTGGCGATATCGATCTCGCCGCCGTCAGCGCCAAGGGCAAAGCCCGTCTCGCCGGCTTCCTTGAGGTCGACACCCGCCGTGAAGGCCCGGCCCGCGCCGGTCAGGACGACCGCGCGAATGTCCTTGTCCGCCGCGAGCGCCGTGAACGTGCGCGAGATTTCCGCGCGCAAGGCCCGGCTCAGCGCATTCAGCGCGTCCGGGCGGTTCAGGGTAACAATCGCAACCGCTTCGTCGCGTTCAACAGTGATAATATTCTCGGCCATGCAGGCGTATCCTTCCAGTCTTCGCTTCGTATGTGCTTCGGTCGGCCTTCAGGCTTTCCGTTTGCGGAAAATGTTCACAACGGCAATGACCAGCGCGATGAGGGCAATGGCCGCAGCGAGGAAAAACAGGCCGAACTTCAATGGGGTCAACCAGTCCTTCGCGTCGAGTGCATCAGCGGCGCCAGACAATGCAAGCGCCTGGACCGTGTTCTCGGTCAGGTCGACAATCGCCGTCGCCAGCGCCGGAAGCGCAGCGATCCGTCCATACTTGCCGAAGAAACGCAGCGCCGTCGCGGCAAGGAATCCGCCATAGGCGAGCGGATAGGCGGTATCGAGCAAGACGGTCACCCGGAAATGCGCCGACCTTTGCGCCTCGCTGAGGCTCGCGACCAGAGAGCGGCTGTGTTCTCCATTATTTATCGTGTCGAGATAGGTGCCACCGACAGCTTCAGTGAGCAGGCCGAACCCGGCCCCGATCAGGATCATGGCGACAAATAGGCCCCAGATGACAGGCGTTCGCGTCAGGAATGCCGTCACTTCGTGTCCTCCAGGATGCGTTCAGGCCTGACGCCCGTTGCCGCAATAATGTCCTCCATCCGCTGTGTCACGTCCGCGATCAGGTCTTCCCGGATCGTGCTGGCGACGAGATGCACGCCATTGTCACCGACAGACCGGAACCAGGGATAGGAACCGAAGGCTACGTCCGGAATTTCCTTCGCCAGTGCACTGAGCGGCTCGGCGATATCGCCTTCACGCAGGCCAAGTCCCCGGATCGTGACCTTTTGCACGACCGCGCCGGTACGCAGGCGCGGTCCGATGTCTTCCAGCATGGCGCGAGCAACCTGCGGCACGCCGGCCAGCGTGAAGACATTCTCCATCTGGAATCCGGGCGCACCGGACACAGGATTGGAGACCAGTTGCGCGCCATGAGGAATGCGGGCCATGCGGCGGCGCGCGGGTGTGAACTCGGTCTTCATCTCGGCATAGCGCTCTGCCAGCATTTCAATGACTTCGGGATGTTCGCCGATGCCGACGCCAAAGGCCGCCGCGATCGCATCTGCGGTGATGTCATCATGCGTCGGGCCAATGCCACCGGTCGTAAAGACATAAGTATAAGCCGCGCGCAGATCGTTCACCGCCTTCACGATGCTTTCCTGGACATCAGACACGGTGCGCGATTCATGCACCTGGATGCCAAGCGGCGCGAGGTATTTGGCGATCTGCTGCAGGTTGATGTCGCGGGTGCGCCCGGACAGGAGTTCGTCGCCGATCAGCAGCACAGCAGCAGTGGGTGAAGGCAGGGTCATCCCACTCCCATCGCGCAGAGCAGCCTATTCCGCAAGCGCGTCATAAACCAGGCTCGCTGAATTCCGGCGAAAATCCACGTCCGGTCCGTTCCAGCTAAAGCGCTGGATCATTCCGATGAAGAAGAGATCGTTCTCCGGATCAATCCAGAACCATGTGCCCGCTGCCCCGCCCCAAAAATATGAACCGGCAGCTTGCGCCATCTCAGACGCTTCGGGGTCGAGGACCAAACCGACATTGAGCCCAAACCCAAGGCCATCGGTCTTGAGGTTTTGCTGGGCGCCATCGGAGAACCGCTTGGCGCCGACTGGCAGCATATTCGTGCGCATCAGATTCACTGTCTCGGGCTTCAGAATACGCACGCCGTCCAGCTCACCGCCGTTCAGCAGCATCTGGCAGAACCGCGTATAGTCATCCATCGTGCCGACGAGGCCGCCGCCCCCGGACTCCATCCCGATCGTTTCCTTGCGGAACTGCACCGTCGGCCGATCATATTTCACGAGACCGAGTTCAGGTTGGTCCGGGACATAGCCGAAGGCATCGCTGAAGCGGTCAAGGTCGTCGGCCGGGACGTAAAAGCCCGTATCCGTCATGCCAAGCGGTGAAAGCAGGCGCGTGTCGAGGAACTCGCCGAACCGCATGCCCGAGATTTTCTGGATGACATAGCCCTGCACGTCGACCGATGCGCTGTAGGACCATTTTGTTCCCGGTTGGAACAGCAGCGGCACGTCAGCGACCTCGTCGATGAACGTATCGAGATCCGGTGACTGCATGATCGCCTGGTCCCGGAACATGCTGTTTGCCGGGTCGTCTCCGAACAGGCCGTAGGCAAATCCGGCGGTATGCGTCATCACTTCCCGCATCGTGGGAATATGGTCCGGTTCGGTCAGGAGCGGCGCGCCCGCGTCATCGACACCGGTCATCACTTTCAGGTTGGCGAATTCAGGCACGAACTTCGTCACGGGATCGTCCAGCGTGAACGCGCCTTCCTCGTACAACATCAACAGCGCGACGCCGGTAATCGGCTTCGACATGGAATAGATGCGATAGATCGTGTCCTCGGTGATGGGTGCACTATCCTGAATGCGGCGCACGCCCGCCTGCATATTACTGACGATTTCACCGTGCTGCACAAGACGCGTGGCAATGCCTTTGACGTGCCCAAGCGCAACTTCATTCGCCATGGCGGCTTCCAGCGCAGAAATGCCATCCGGCGTAAAACCGCTGGGTGCGGTCAGGGATGATGCGCTGGCGGGCTCGACCGCCGGTGCGCTGGTACAGGCCCCGAGACTGAGAAGCCCGGCAAAACCGAGGCTGAGCGCAGCCGATACAAATCGTGTTGCCAAGGCCATGACTTTCTCTCCCGCACAGATTTTGCGCGCATGGTTAGTGAGATGGCGGCCGCCTGCAAGCCGAACCTCGGGTGAGGCTTCGCTGAATTGAGCGCGATCAGCTTCAAACCGCCATGAAAGGTGGAAATTTCGGTCACAATCTGCCACATAAGGAAACAGATATCTGAAAGCACGATCCATGAACGATACAACAGCTCTCCTGCCCATGCGCACTGGCGAAATCCGCATCCATGATGCGGAAGGTTTTGAAGGCATGCGCAAGGCGGGTCGCCTGGTGGCCGAATGCCTCGATATGCTGGTCGGCGAAGTCAAACCGGGCGTCACCACGAAGCATCTCGACGACCTCGTGCGCGAGTTCGTCCTCGATCATGGTGCCCAGTCGGCAACGATTGGCTATCGCGGCTACCGTCACGCCTCCTGCATTTCGGTGAACCACGTCATCTGCCACGGCATTCCGGGGGCGAAACCGCTGAAGGAAGGCGACATCGCCAATATCGACGTGACCTGCATTCTCGATGGCTGGCATGGCGACCATTCGCGCATGTACGCAGTCGGCGGCGTGAAGCGAAAAGCCGAACGCCTGATGGACGTGACCTATGAAGCCATGATGGCCGGCATCAATGCCGTGAAACCCGGAGCCCGTTTCGGCGACATTGGCGGTGCCATTTCGGAAATCGCCCATCTCAACCGGATGTCGGTCGTAGAAGACTTTTGCGGGCACGGCCTGGGCCGCCTGTTCCATGACGAGCCGAACGTCGTTCACTCGTCCGCCTATGGCACCGGTCCGGAACTGAAGCCCGGCATGTTCTTCACCGTCGAGCCGATGCTGAATATCGGCCGCAAGGATGCGGCCATCCTGCCGGATGGCTGGACTGCCGTGACACGGGATCGCCAATTGTCAGCCCAGTTCGAGCACTCGATCGGCGTGACGGAAACCGGGTTCGAAATCTTTACCCAGTCGCCTAAGGGCCTCCACACGCCTCACACGGTGAAGCAATAGGCCATGCCGGGGGGCGACAGCCAGCCGGACCCCAAACCCCATTGGCAAGGCCATCGCGAACGCCTGCGCGGCAAGCTGCTGAAACGCGGCGCCTGCGCTCTGGAAGATTATGAGGTGATGGAAGTCATCCTCATGGCATTCATTCCCCGCCGCGACGTCAAGCCCATCGCCAAGGCGCTGATGACCCGGTTCGGCAGCCTGTCGGGCGTGCTGGCCGCGCCATCAGCCGATCTCGTAAAGGTCGACGGCATCGGTGAAACGGTGGCCGCCTATCTCAAGGCCATCGCCGAATTGCAGTCGCGTGCATCCCGTGAGGAGATAAGGAAACGCCCCGCCATCTCGTCCTGGTCGGCGCTGATGTCCTACGTCCGCACGGAATTGCAGCATGAAGGCCGGGAACAGTTCCGGGTGCTCTTCCTCGACCGCAAGAACCAGCTCATCGCCGATGAAGTGCTGGGCCACGGCACCGTTGACCATGCGCCCGTCTATCCGCGCGAGATCGCCCGGCGGGCCCTCGAACTGCAGGCGTCCAGCCTGATCCTGGTCCATAACCACCCCTCCGGCGACACGACCCCCTCGCGCGCAGATATCGACATGACCCGCGAGATCATCAATGTACTCGACCCTTTGGAGATCACGGTTCACGACCACCTGATCGCCGGAACTGGCGGAGTAACAAGTTTCCGGACGGCAGGCCTGATCTGACGATTACGTTGCGATAAGACTTGCGGATGGTCGGCAGGCCGCTACCGTGTCGAAATCGAAAACGCGCCGTCAGAGTGCGAGACTTTCAGGGAGGCTGACAGCGCATGACCGACACGACTGCGGGCAATACCGTTGCGAACGGTCAAATCACCGGATTTGGCACCAAGGGCTACCGCTCGTACGTCTTGATCGCGCTGATGCTGATCTACACGCTGAACTTCATCGACCGGACGCTCATTTCCGTTGTCGCCCAACCGATCATCAACTCCTTCAGCCTGACTGACACCCAGTGGGGCCTGCTTTCCGGTCCGCCATTCGCGCTTTTTTACGCCCTGATGGGCATTCCGATCGCTATGTGGGCTGACCGCAGCAATCGCGTGTTCGTGATCGCCATCTGCGTGATAATCTGGTCGATCATGACCGCCCTCTGCGGCATGGCGACGGCCTTTGTCTGGCTCCTCATCTTCCGGGTCGGTGTCGCGATTGGCGAGGCCGGTTGCACGCCGCCTGCCAACTCGATTATCACCGACTATTACGCCCCCAAAAGCCGCGCGAATGCCATTGGCATTTATTCCATGGGCGTCACGCTCGGCGGCGTCCTGGCACAATTGTTTGGCGGCACAATCGCGTCGATCCAGGGTGCAGACTTCGGCGCATGGATCAATTCCATCGGACTCGGCTTCCTGTTCTCGGGCTTGGACTGGACGACAGTCGAAGGCTGGCGCATCGCCTTTGTGGTGATCGGCGCACCGGGCGTGATTATCGCTCTCGTCCTCTGGTTCACCATCAAGGAACCGCCGCGCGGCTATTCCGATCCGCCAGACGCCGACCCGACCCGCAAGGCGCCCTTCTTCGAGGCGTTCAAGGAATTTGGGGTCAAGCCAACCTTCTGGTGGCTCAGCGTGGGCGCCGCCTTGGTCGCATTCGTCGGATACGGCCTGATCAGCTTCCAGGCACCGTTTCTTCAACGTGTGCACGGCATTGACGTGCGCGAGGCGGCGATCATGTACGGCGCCCCGCTTGCCGCCTTCGCGGCCTTTGGCACATTCATCGGCGGTTTCCTGTCGGAGAAACTGACCGGGCGGTTTCCAGCTGTTGTCGCCTGGCTTCCGGCGGTGGGATTGATGGTCGCGATTCCGGCCTACATTCTTGCCTTCTTCAGCACGTCGCTCACCTTGGTCTTTGTGCTCTGGGCATTAGCTGCGGTAGGCCACTATGCCTATCTCGGCGCACAATATTCTGTCGGGACCGGCATAGTCAGCCCGCGTTCGCGCGCCACGACCATCGCCGTTCTGCTGCTCATCATCAGCCTGATCGGCAACGGTATCGGGCCCCTCTTCGTCGGCGCCATGAGTGACTTCTTCATGGCGCGGGAAATCGGGCTTTCCGGATATGCCGATCTTGCTGCGACCTTCGATCCGAAGCTCTGCGGCGCCCATATGCTGGAACTCGGCGAAGCCGGCCCGGCCCTGTGCAAGGCCTATGGTGATGGATTGCGCCAGTCCATGGCGGCAACCGTCCTCGTGTTCATCGCTGCGGCGACTTGCTATTACATGGCCAGCCGGACGTACCTGCGCGATCGCTACAACCCTGATTAATCCCGGCCTGACAACCCCGCCGACCACCGTATCAAATCGTATAGAGAGTGCCCCTGAATGAGCCATTCGCCTCCCGACGCAACCATTGCAGCGCCCAATTCCGGCTATGGCACAAAGGGCTATCGCTCCTTCGTTCTTGGCGCGTTGCTGATCGTCTATGTTTTCAACTTCATTGACCGTACGATCATCAATATCCTGACCGAGCCGATCAAGGCATCGTTCGGTCTTGAAGATTGGCAGATGGGCCTTCTGGGCGGCCCCGCCTTCGCTGTCCTCTACACGTTCCTCGGCATTCCGATTGCGCGCTTCTCTGAGCGTCACAATCGTGTCTGGATCATTGCAGGCGCCGTGTTCCTGTGGAGCCTGATGACGGCTCTCTGTGGCTTCGCGACCTCGTTCCTGATGCTGTTCCTGCTCCGTGTCGGAGTCAGCATTGGTGAAGCCGGTTGCACGCCGCCCGCCAATTCGCTGATCGCTGACTATTACGACCCGCGCAGCCGCTCCACCGCCGTGTCCATCTATGCACTCGGCGTGCCCCTTGGCGGCATGTTTGCCGCGATCTTCGGCGGCTTCATCGCAGGCAATATCACCGGCGACAATGCGGAGGCGCTGTTTCGTTCCTGGGGCTGGACCTTCGCGGTCAATGCCGTGGACTGGAGTCAGATCGAGGGCTGGCGCATCGCCTTTGTCATGGTCGGTCTGCCCGGCCTGCTGATTTCCCTGATCGTCAAGCTGGCAGTCAAGGAACCGGCGCGCGGCCATTCCGATCCGGTCGCCCTGCAAGGCATGGCCACGGCGGGCTTCGGAGAAGCCTTCAAGGTGCTCCTCAGCAAGCCAACTTACTGGCACATCACGATCGGGGCGACGATCGCTTCCTTCGTGGGTTACGGCGTCGGCCAGTTCACCACGTCCTTCCTGATCCGCACGCACGGCCTGAGCATCCAGCAAGCAGCCCTGTTGTTCGGCATTATTCTCGGACTGATGGCGGCGATTGGAGTGTTCACGTCGGGATTCCTGGCCGACAAGGTGGCCAAGCGCCATCCAACGGCACTCTCATGGATTCCTGCGCTGGGCATGCTGCTCTCGGTACCGTTCTATCTGATTGGCTATTCGGTGGACAATCTCTGGATCGCCATGCCACCCCTGATGGTGGCCGCCATGATCCACTACTTCTACCTCGGCCCGATGTATGCTGTGGCCGGAGGCGTCGTCGACAGCCGGATGCGCGCGACTGCGGTCGCGATCACCCTGTTCGTTCTCAACCTGCTTGGCTATGGCCTCGGCCCACCCGTCATCGGCATCCTGTCTTCGTTCCTCAAGACCGTCGTCTTGTCCGGCGCGGATCTCGGATTGACGCTGGATGCCTGCAAGGCGGTCGCGGAGCTGAACGCAGACGAACTGGCCGCCTGCTCGAATGCAAATGCCAAGGGCCTGCAATGGTCGATCCTGATCTTCAGCTGCGGTTATGCTTGGGCTGCCCTCCACTACCTGCTGGCTGGCAAGACGTTGGTACGTGACATGCTCGCCAAGGCCAGCTAATCCGGCCTCATGGCTGTATATACGCAGGTTTCTGACGAGGCTCTGGCCACGTTCCTGGCTGAGTACGATCTCGGCAAGCCCTTGGCTTTCAAAGGCATTGCCGAGGGCGTGGAGAACTCGAACTATTACCTTGAGACGACGACGGGCCGCTACATCCTGACCCTGTTCGAGAAACGGGTGAATGCAGGCGACCTGCCTTATTTCATCGGCCTGAAACAGCACCTCGCCGCCAAGGGGTATCCCTGCCCCGAGCCGATCATGGGCAAGGACGGCACGGCCCTGCGCAGGCTGGAAGGCCGACCGGCGGTCATCATTTCCTTTCTCGAGGGGCTTTCGCCCCGCCGCCCGAATATCGCCCAGTGCCGTGGGCTTGGTGAAGGCCTGGGCCGGATGCATGTGGCCCTCTCAGACTTCCCGATGACGCGCGAGAATGCGCTGGGGCCTGCATCATGGCGGCGCCTCTGGCAGGGCCGTGAGGCGGGCGCAGACGCATTGCAGGACGGATTGGCCGCGCTCGTCACCGCAGACCTTGACGATATGGCGCAGGCAGACCCTGACGCCCTTCCTCTGCCCCGCGGAACCATCCACGCAGACCTGTTCCCGGATAATGCCTTCTTTCTCGGCGACGAATTTTCGGGTGCTATCGATTTCTATTTCGCCTGCACGGACGCGCTCGTCTACGACCTCGCCGTCTGCCTCAATGCCTGGGCCTTCGAGGACGGCATGGCGGGCGGGTCCTCCGGCCTTCAATACAATTTCTCGAAAGGCGCAGCCCTCATTGCCGGCTATGAAAGCGTGCGCCCGCTGGAACCGGCCGAACGCGACGCCCTGCCCGTGCTGGCACGCGGCGCAGCGCTTCGTTTCTTCCTCACCCGGCTCGTCGACTGGACCGACACCCCCGAAGGCGCCCTTGTAAAGCCCAAGAATCCCCTCGAATATGCCGGACGCCTCGCCTTTCATCGCAAGGTGACCAGCGCCGTCGGGTATGGCGCCTAAGGGGCGATCATGACGCAAGAGCCAGTGGGACCCGGAACGCCCGCCTACGCCGATCCGTCGCGGCAGACGCATATCAAACGGGTCAAACTTGCCCTGTTCCTGAGCGCGTTCGCCGCCTGCCTAGGCGTTTCCCTGATTGGCGGGATCGGTCTTGCACTCGCCTTGCTAGTACAAAGTCTCACCGGATTTGACCGGGTCGGCATGTTTGATTCCAGTTTTATGGGCGGCATTGCAACGGGACTGCAATTATCGGCCATGAACTTCTTCCTTTTCCTCATCACCGTGCCAGCCGCCTGGACCGCGCTCGGCCTGTCGATCGGGCGAATGCCGCATCGCGGAATCGCGGTGCGGCGCCCCTATCTGCGCTGGGGAGCCATTTGGGGCGCCATTCTGGTTGGCGTCACAAGCGGCTTTTTTGGCTTCGTGGGCGGCGGGTTGGAGACGGGCCTGGGCGCACTCTTGTCGGGTGCAAGTGTCGGCGCGCTGGCCGGTGTCGGCTGCGGCTTCCTGTTCTACATGATCGTGCGCCCTGCCGAGCAATTGCGGGATGTCGACATCAGCGTGTTCTGACCTGTCTTGACGCATCCGGCAAAGCCCATCACCTGACACCCATGACTGATCTGATCGAAATCTGGACGGATGGCGCCTGCAGCGGCAATCCGGGGCCCGGCGGTTGGGGCGCGCTCCTCATTGCCGGCGACAATCGCAAGGAATTGTTCGGCGGCGACAAGCAGACGACCAATAATCGCATGGAGATGCAGGCCGTCATCGAGGCCCTCAATGCGATCAGGAAGCCAGCGAAGATCACGCTTCACGTCGATTCGACCTATGTGAAAGACGGCCTGACCAAGTGGATCAAGGGCTGGAAGCGCAATGGCTGGAAAACGGCCGCGAAGAAGCCGGTCAAGAACCAGGACCTGTGGCAGGCACTCGACGAGGCGTGCCAGCGCCATGACATCACCTGGAAATGGGTCAGGGGCCATGACGGCGACCCCGGCAACGAGCGCGCCGACGCACTCGCGCGGATGGGTACGGACCAGGCCCGCGGGCGCTAGGCCCTTTCGAGAATGGCTTTCGCTGCGCCTGAAATGTCGTCCGGCGACAATCCGGAAAGCGGGACCACCAGAACCGGCTTGTCCTCGCGTCGTTTGCGGCTGCGCGCATAGAGCGGATCGTAATGTTCGAGCATCAGGACCTCTGCGAGTTTGCGGTGGTCGCCCGCATCGGCCAGCGCCTGCCATTCCATCAGCGTCTCTTTCGAATGAAACGGCTTGAGCAGGTCAAGCGACCGGGCAACACTGTCACGGTCGCTGACGGCGTCGCCATAGGCCGAGACGAGAAATGCGCTGCGAACAGAGGCGGGTACGTGGATCTCGATGCGCGGCGCCGCCAGCATTTCGTGCCATACCCGGCGCGGCACATTGCGAACGCCCACCCGCGCGGATTCGGCCTCGACATAGATGGCACGCGACAGGTCAAACTGGCGCAGCTGGTCCCATATCTGGGTCTCGAACAGGCGCTGGGCCGGCTGTGGCAGGTCATCATATCCGCCAAAGGCCGAACCCCGATGATTGGCAAGGCCTTCAAGATCGATCACCTGCCCGCCCTGAGCCGCGATCGCGTGCAGGATCGCTGTCTTGGCGCTGCCTGTCGGACCATCAATCAGGACAATCGGCAAGGGGGCCGTGTCCCCGTCCAGCCCCTGAACCACTTCGCGTCGCCAGGTCTTGTAACCGCCTTTGACGAGACCGACCGGCCATCCCACCGATGACAGGATCGTCGCCATCGCGTTCGACCGCATGCCGCCCCGCCAGCAATATACCAGCGGTCGCCAGCCACGCGGCATGTCGGCCAGTGCGGTTTCGAGATGGCCGGCAATGTTTCGGGCGACGATGGCCCCGCCGATCCGATTGGCCCGAAACGGGCTCTCCTGCTTGTAGATCGTGCCGACAACCGCCCGTTCGGCATTGCTCAACACGGGCAGGTTGATCGTGCCCGGCATGTGATCGTCAGCGAACTCGGCGGGCGAGCGCACGTCGATGATGGCATCGAAGCGCGACAGGGTCTCGGGGCCAAGGTCGGTAACGGTCTCAAGGTAGGGCATTGCATGCACGCTTAGCAGGTTTTCATTGCCTCGCCAGAGGGGGGCGCGCTAAGCCCGTCAGGCAGACAAGGACACATCATGCCCGATACGACGACAGAGCCACTGCTGACCTCCCTCGCTCATGGCGGCGGGTGCGGCTGCAAGCTCGCGCCCAATGTGCTGGCCGACATCTTGAGCGCGATGCCTTTGGCGCTGGGAAGCGCAAACCTGATTGTCGATGCGACGACCAGCGATGACGCTGCGGTCTACCGCGTGAATGATACGACGGCGCTGGTGGCGACGACGGATTTCTTCACGCCGATTGTCGATGACCCGCACACATTCGGGCGCATCGCCGCAACGAATGCCCTGTCTGACGTGTTTGCGATGGGCGCGACACCCATATTCTCGCTGGCCATTGTCGGCATGCCGATTGGCAAGATTTCCAACGAAACGATCCGGGCCATCCTCGCAGGCGGGCAATCCGTCGCCGAAACGGCAGGCGCCCCGATTGCCGGCGGGCATTCAATCGATGCCGCGGAACCAATTTACGGTCTTGTCGCAATGGGTCTGGTCCACCCGGACGAGCTGCTGCTCAATTCCGGCGCGAAGGCTGGAGACGTGCTCGTGCTCGGCAAGCCGCTCGGTGTCGGTATCTACAGCGCAGCACTGAAACGCGGCATTATCGAAGATTCCGACTATGCCGAGATGATCGCCTCGACCACGCGCCTCAACACGCCAGGCAGTGAACTGGCAGGCATGGAAGGCGTACACGCAGCGACGGATGTGACGGGGTTCGGCCTGCTCGGACACCTGTCGGAGATGTGTCGGGGCGCTGGCGTGGGCGGTGTGGTTGAAGCCGGACGGGTGCCCGTGTTCGCGGGCGCGCGGCGCCTGGCCGAGGCGGGAGTCAAAACGGGCGCTTCGGGACGCAACTGGGACTCGGTAAAGGAGTTTGTCAGACTCGAGCGTGCGTTATCGGATGCTGAACTCGACATCCTCTGCGATCCGCAGACAAGCGGCGGGCTGCTGGTGTCGTGTGCGCCCGAGGCGATTGAGCGTGTGCTCGGCGTATTCGCAAGTCACGGCCACGCCGGCGCGGCAGTCGTCGGACGCATGGAGGCCGCCAATGCGGGAGTACGCGTCGTCTGACGCCTATTCCGTCGCCATCTGCAATCCGGGCTCTGGCGGCGACGATCCGTTGCTGCAATCCGGCGTGGCACTGCCTGTACCACCGACCTGCGCCATCGCGTCCTTGGCGTCCTTGGCGTCGAGCCACAACAGGTCATTGGCAGCGCATGACCGGGCAAAATTAAACAGGTTGCGCATGCTCGACGTTTCAAAATCAAGCGAACCGCCATAGCGCATGGCCACCGGAATACTGGCAAATTTGAGTTTCATGCCGTGCTGCGATGCAAAGGACGCGGTCAGTGCCAGCTCGGTACGGGCCATGTGCATGAGCACCACGGAAAAGCCCCGCATCGTGATCGGAACAGTGCTCACCGGTGTCGCCCGCGGCAGGGTTCCGAGCTGTCCATTGATAATGACGTAGATGTTCACATCCTTGAGAGCATCCAGTTTCTCGCCGGTAACAAAAGCCGCATGAGGCGCGATGAAAAAGGGCACCGTCGTGCCGCCATCGACGTGCATTTCCTGGAAAGTGTCGCTGGCCGCATCGACATCGAACATGACCGGCGGGAAAACACCCGGCACACTAGACGATGCGACAAGCACATTTACGAAGAGTTTTCGCGCCTGTTCGCCGCCGCGCCGGGCGATGGCACCAAGATCCCAAATGACAGTTGCCTCGCTGTCGAGATTGGTCGTTGCGACAAGCAGCATGCGCCCGTCTGCCGCTTCCTTCGCTACCGCATCAACAAGTTCCCTGGTGACAAATTGATCGATCAGGCTGCGCAGCGACGCGCCGTCGAATACCCCGGCCCGGAACATCGTGCCGATATCCGGGCGGCCGATAATGTTGGCGCTCATGCCGCCTGTATAGGCCTCGGTCAATTCGTCATCCCATTCCGGACCGAGAAAGGCGAAAGGCGCAATCAGGGCGCCCGTGCTGACCCCCGTCACGATTTCGAACTCGGGCCGCTTGCCCGAATCGGTCAGGCCGACGATGGCACCGGCACCGAATGCGCCACCGGCACCGCCGCCCGACAGCGCGAGAATGTCGATGGCATCATCCCCGGAACGAGCTTGCAGGCGCTCTATTGTGCTCCCGGTGCGCGCCAGGAATTCCGCATTGTCCGAGCCGGACATGCGGACGTCCGGCGCAAACCCGGCAATATAGGCGTGTTCGGAGAGGTCCAGGATCGGAGCCTCTTCGCGTACCAGCGTAACGCAGCCGCCAAGCGCGAGCGCGGCAATGAAAGGAATGCCAAGCTTGATGATCGTCATAACCTTACCCTGTCTGTAAAATGGTCGCGCATCGCCAACTCCAGGAGCAGGTAATGGCGACGATTTCATATTGCGAGACACTGGATACCTATACCGGCAATTTGAAACCTGTTCATGTCGTCCAGATCAATCCTCTTGGCCCGGGCACAAAAAAACCCGGCCTCTTTTGGCCGGGTTTTTGAGAATTCAGTCAATTGTCGAACTCTAGGCGGCTTCTTCGATCTCTGAAGATTTCGAACTCGGGCGTGGATCACGCAGCACATAACCACGGCCCCAGACCGTTTCGATATAATGGTTTCCGCACGCCTGCTGCAATTTCTTGCGCAATTTGCAGATAAACACGTCGATGATCTTCAGTTCAGGTTCGTCCATGCCGCCATAGAGATGGTTCAGGAACATTTCCTTGGTGAGCGTTGTGCCCTTGCGCAGGCTCAGCAGCTCGAACATCTGATATTCCTTGCCGGTCAGGTGGACGCGTTCGTCGTCGACTTCGACCGTTTTGGCATCGAGATTGACCAGGATATCGCCGGTGCGGATGACGCTTTCCGCATGCCCCTTGGAACGACGGACGATGGCCGTAATACGGGCAATCAGCTCGTCCTTGTTGAATGGCTTGGTGAGATAGTCGTCAGCGCCGTAGCCCAGTGTTTTCACCTTGGCTTCGATGTCAGGATTGCCCGACAGGATCATCACAGGCGTGTTCACACGGCCCATGCGCAGCTGCTTGAGAACTTCATAACCGGAGATGTCCGGCAACGACAGGTCGAGAACAATCATGTCGTACTCGTAGACCTTGCCGAGATCGACACCTTCTTCTCCGAGATCGGTTGTATAAATGTTGAAGCCAGCGGCTTTCAGCATCAGTTCGATGGAACGCGCTACAGCGCTATCGTCTTCAATCAATAGGACGCGCATGGCTCGTCTCCCGAATCATTCTTGCGACCAACCTAGTCGCTTTGTTTAACCTTGTGAATCCTACAGGCTGTTTCTTTAACTAAGGTTAACGGCGCGTAGGCACTGCCTCAAATCATTCCAATTTATTCACACTGATTAATAGCCAAGCTCTGCCGCATGGGCATTGCCTGTCAGCATCTGAGAGATGGCGATCACGTCCTGGATCGGCTGTGCTTGCTGGTCTGTGGAGATCAGCGTCTTCTGACACCGGATGGCATCCCGCACCTTCGGATCGCGCATGACGATGCCGGCAAGATGTGGACGAAATCCGAGGAAAGTCTGGCAAGCTCGCGCAATCGCTTCATACGTCCGCTGGCCTGCAGCGCGCGTGTCCGCCTGGTTGATGCAAATCACGGGCTCAACATTGGGAGCATATCCGCGCAGGACCTTGATGAAGGCATAGGCGTCGGTCATTGAAGTCGGTTCGTCGGTGATCACCATCAATGCCTTGTCGGCCGCACGGGCCAGCCGCATGCAATTGGCTTCGATACCGGCGCCAAGATCGAGCACGACCTGGTCGTATTGCAGGGCAAGCGCAGACAGGCCTGCTGCGAGACGTGCGACCTCTTCAGGCGGCAATTCTGCAAGCGCCCCCGAACCGGACCGGCCGGGAAGCACATCAAAGCCGCCGCTGCCTGCGCCGCCGTCAACAGGCGTCACAGCATCATCAAGCTCGACCCAGCCCGCCACAACGGCCGCGAGATCCGTCTCCGGAGCAATGCCGAGCTGAACGTCGACATTGGCGAGGCCAAGGTCACCATCGACCAGCAAGGTCCGTTTGCCAGCCTGGGCAAAGGCACTGGCGAGCGTGATCGCCATGAAGGTTTTTCCGACCCCGCCCTTGCCACTGGCAACAGCGATGACCGAAGCAGGGGCGACGCGCGGTGTTGGACGCGCTTGCGGACGATCCTGAGATTTTCGAAGCATGAAACTCATAGGGCTACGCGGCTCCTTTCATGGCGATAACATCGCCGGGGGCGTCTTCCATTAACAGGGCAGCCAGGCGCGACGGCGCGGCTGGAACGAGGCCGCCACCGATGAACGGTGTCACGGCCAGATGCGAGAAGGCGATGCCGGCGGAAGACAACGCGGCAATCGCACCGCCACGCCGCCTGACAACGTCCAGCTTGGTCAGGACGGCGCGCTTGACGCCGGCCCGCGCGAAAGACTTGGCCGCTTCGGCCTGGTCCTCGGGATGACCCTCGGCCGACATGACGAGCACAGGCTCAGCACGAATCACGGCGATCAGGTCCTGCAGGCTGGCAATGTCATCATCGTCAAACGGGTTGATGGCGGGCAGGTCGATAATGCAGCGGCGGTTTTCACTGCGCAGTGCCCTCAGCGTACCGAACAAGCCCTCCGGCGTCCTGGCAATGCGGATCTGGTCTTGCTCGAGCTCGAGATATGCAGCGAGCTGGTGGCCGCCAGCCGTCCCGTCAAGGTCAGCGGCGACGGGCATGATTTCAGCACGCGCGACTGCGGCTCGACGGGTCAGTTTTGCAGCCGTCGCCGTGCGGCCATGCCCGGGCGGGCCAACGAGGACGATGTCGCGATCGAGGCGCGGAAGAATGGGATCGCAAGCGACGAGACGCGAGACGCCTTCGGCAATCGCATCTTCGGGGTCGGTGTGCTGGATGCCGGAGCGGCCAGCGCTCTCAGCGGCCACGCGGTCAGCGAATCGCTGCGGGGCACCATGCCAGAGCAGCGCGTCGCGCACCCGGCTGAAGAGAGGGTTTTCGATGCCGCGGCCATGATTGTTACCGCGGGCTTCGCGCAGGAACAGGGGCTCATTCGGCACCATGCCTCCGCCCATCTTGTCGGTGGCCGCGCGCACTTCCACGCCGCCATCAATCTCACGTTCTGAAAGGATAACAGCATCAGAGCCCATTTCGGCGAAAATCATCGCCTTGGCGGCCTCGAAGGACTCGGCTGCAAACATCTTCATGCGCATATGGGCGGCATCCTCGTAAACATATGGACCTTCCCGCGCAGCCCTCACCACGTGACAAGTCGGTTCATTTCGGGGATCAGTTAACACTCGAAAAGGTTAACAACTTCCTTTTGGACGTTAGGATTTAACTAATATGACAGTAGATTCATGAGTGGCGACTGCGCGTCCGGGATGCGGGCCGCCAACCACCTGAATTTATTGGAAAAGCCTAGGCTACCGCCCGTTCATCAACGATTTCAGACAGTGTCACGCCCAATTGGCCGTCAGCAACGACGAGGCGTCCACGCGCCATGAGGCGGTCGGAAACGTAAATATCGATGGTTTCATTGGTACGTCGCTCGAGTGCAACGACCTCGCCGGCAGACAGCGCCATGAGTTCCTCGATCGGCATGCGCACCTCACCCAGAACAATGTCCACACGCACGGGCACGTCCATCAGTGACTTTTGCAGGGCGGGGTTGGCTGGTTGCATGAACTGATCGATCCTGAGTGCTTCCGCAGGCCTAGAGTGTAGCGACTGTGCGTGTCAAATCCTTAACGCTCGGCAAACAGGTCGCCCTGACCGTCGACAATGCGTTGGGCAGAGGCGTTGATAAGATCAAGCGCAACCGCGATATCGAGCCCCTCATAGGCCCCCGCTTCAAGGTGCCGCGCGAGCGAGACCAGGTCGATAAGTGCTTCGTTGAGGCTCTGCGTTACGGCCTGGAGCCGCTCTTCCGCCTGAAGTGATTCGAGGCGCGCCGCTTCGGCAAGGCCTTCAGAACGGGCTTCCGACAGGAGGCGCGCGAGCTCCGGCCCGGTCAGCGTCAACTGGCCCTCGGTGGGCAGCGCCGGTTGCTCAGGTTCCGGCGCAAGTGTGAAATCACTGCGGAATTCGAACGGCTGCACCGATTTGACAGCGCGCTGCGTCATTCGATCAGGTCCTCGTCTTCGATCTGGTTGCCGACGCGAATGTCGCCTTGGTCGATCAGCTTGCGGGCCAGCGAGACAAGCTCCTGGCGCGCCGCCTCCACTTCGCTGCGGCGCGTGCCGCCCTGGGCAGAAATTTCTTCGCGCAGCAGCTCTCCGGCTCGCCGGGTCATATTGGCAAAGAAGGCCGCAGCCGTCGTTTCCGAGGCGCCTTTCAAGGCGGTAACGAGCGTCGCGCGGGCACCAGCCGACAACAGCGTCTGCAGGCCGGCCGCATCGAGGCGGGCCAGATCGTCAAACGTGAACATGAGGGCGCGGACTTTTTCGCCCGATCCGGGTTCGGCGTTGTCGAGCGCTTCCAGGAAGGCCTTTTCCGAGCGGCTGTCGAGACCGTCAAAGATGCGTGCGACCCGCGCGTGACCACTGCTGTTGCCGTCTCCGACCATGCTGTCGAGGCGCTTTGCGATAACGGCTTCCAGGTTGGCGCAGGCCGCCGGGTGGACCTGATCGATATGGAGGAGGCGGTGCATGGCGTCGATCGCCACTTTGGGATCGAGCGCGCGCAGTAGCCGCGCGGACGCGTTGCCGCTCAGTTGCGACAGGATGAACGCGATAGTTTGGGGATGTTCGTTGGCGACCAGTGCGGCGAGCGCGCCCGTGTCGATCGCCGACAGGCGCGACCAGACTGATCCGGTCGTGGCGGCCGCGGGACGCAGACGGCGGTGCGCCTCGACAAAACTCCGCGCCGCTTCGGATTCCCCGTCCATGCTGTCGTCAAGTGCGTCCATGGCGGCAGTGAGGGCTCGGGCTTCGTGCGGGTCGAGTTCGGCCCATATGCCGGCGGCTTCAGGCCCGAGGGCGCGCATCAGGCGCGCAGAGCGCGCCAGGCCTTCACCTGCAGGAACAAGGGCGAGCGCGCTCATGCCGCATCCGTCCGGTTGGTCATCCATCCGCGCAGTATGTCAGCCGCACGGGCGGGATCCGCGCGAGCCAGTTCGGCGGCATCGCTGGACGGCAGTGCCGTCCGCACGGGCTGGATGGGCGTGGGGGTAAGGGTGCGGTCAGGGGCAGGCGCGGTCGTGCGGAGCGGCGCCTCGTCAACGGTTTCGAAGACCATTTCGGCGCGTGGCACGAAAACCAGCCAGCCGAGCAGGCCTGCCAGCAATGCGAGGAAGGACAGTTCGCCATAGGCGGCTGCGTCGGGACGCCCGGGCGCCCCTTTTGCAAATGCGGCTTGCTGCATCACGAACAGGTCGCCAGCCATGACATCGAGACGGGCCGCTGCAGTCACGAGACTTTCGATTGTCGATGCCTGTGCGCCTGCTTCAGCGTCGAGCAGCACGAGTACGGTGCGCCCGCCAGTCGCCGACATGTTGACGCTAATGCGGACATTGCCGGGGCCTGCGACGGGCTCGACGATGTTCATCAAGGAGGCCTCGAGCGGCGTCGCTGTCGCCGGAAGCGGATTGTCGGAGGTGAGCAACGCGCTGCCGCGCCAGGCCAGAAGGCCAAGGGCGATCACAAACGCAGCCAGCGCGAGCGCCCTTGGTGAGGGCCCCACGCCGGTATTGAGTTTGCTGGATCTGCCTGCCATCAACCGCTCCTGAATTCCCCGGCTATCCGGAGTCCAGTCATGGTGATAGCCGCCCGCCCGTAAATTTGTCTTTAACGGGCGGCGCTTCGATAATCAGGAGACCGCAAGCTTAGCGGCGATATTTCTGGAGCCGCGTTGTCCGCAGTCCCTTCACGCCATGACGGGAATACAGCTTTTCCCAGCCTTCGAATTCCTCGTCGGTCAGGTTGTAGCGGTCGCACGCGGCGGAGCGCGAAAGCAGGCCGCCTGAGACGGCTGCGACGACTTCTGCCTTGCGGCGCGTAACCCAGCGCGAAATGCCGGGCGATGGCAAGTCTGCCAGGGTGAGCATCTGCCCGTCCGGGCCTTTGACGCTCGTCAATTTTGCGTTCTGCGTATCCATATTCACACACCATCTGCTTCGGTAATGCCACGACCCGACTTCTTCGGACCCTCTGGCAACAGGTGTACACGAGCGGATTTAAGCTCACGCATAAGTGGACGTGTGAGTTTCGCACCGTGCGTTAGGAGGATGTTCGCAAACCTGTCCCGCACCGGGACAAATCACCGATTCCGCCCGGATTTGCTGCAGATTGGATTAAAAAAATTCAGGTCAGAAGCACCAGCGCATCATTGTCGCGCGCCTGCGCGGCATGCCTGCGAAGCATTGTGAGAAACATCTCATCGCCGCGTTCGGTCTGCTTCACCAGCATGGCCGCACCGAAGGCCACCGACATGCCATAGAAGGAATACCAGCGATAATGATCGTACAGGTCTTCGAAACTGTAGCTGGAGATGCCAGCCTCTATGAGGCGCGCATGATAGTAACGCAGCAATGCCTGCTCATGCTTCGGGCGATCCTCGCGCGTCAGCCCGGCCCCGATGAAATAGGCGACATCATTGGCCGGGGCGCCTTTGGCGGCTGTCTGCCAGTCCACCAGGGCAATCGGCTTCGGCGCGCCGGGCTTGCCGAACAGCATGTTGTCGAGCCGGAAATCATTGTGCGTCAGCGCGAACGGCCCAGGGTGCACCTCGCCCCAGCGCGGCAGGGCGACCGAATAGGCATCGCCTACTTCAATCACGTCTGCTGTCAGCTGCGCCGCATAGCGCTCCTTGAACCCCGTCCACAGGCCGGCAACCTGTTCTGACGTCAATACAGGTGGCGGGGACGTTTCGGCGCCCTGGAGCCAGTCATACTGATCGAGGCTCTCGTCTTCCCAATAGGCGGCGTGCAGGACGGCGGCAGAGGCAAGGGCGAGTTCGGCTTCGGCCGCCGAACATCCCTTGAGCTGGTCACCCTGTTCGGAAGGCGCCATGTCTTCCATGATCAGGGCGAACCGGTTCGTCGCCTCGTCATAGTCTGTGTAATAGGCCGCCGGGGTGATCTTGCCTGCCACTTTCGGGAAGGTGCGGTAGAACATGACTTCGCGCTTGTAATGGCCAAGCATTGCAGCTGTCGCGAGACTGGCCTCGCTCCCGGACGGAAATTTGCCAACCAGCGTGGCCGGCGCATCGTTACCCTTGCGGGCATAGTCGAATACGAAGCGGACATTCTCACCGATCTGGCCGGTGCCAATCGCCTTGGCCGTCAGGCCTTTGACATCGGCATCGATACCAATGGTTTCAAACAGGTCGTTGAACCACGCTGGCGTCAGTTCCAGCGGGTTACCGTCGAGTCCCGGACGGGCCATATATACTACTCCCCTGTGGCACCGTTTTCCGGTGCAGCGTTTTCTTGTTCTGGTTCTTGTTGTTTCGAGGCGGACTTTCCCGTGAAGCGGGACACCCAGCCCATGCGTTCCTCGGCCGCGCGCAGCGACTTGTCGAGCGCAGCCATGGTGAGCGCGAAGTCGCCGCTGGTTTCCTTGCGCCAGGCGCGTTCGGTTCGGGCGATCACGAACGCGATGGCCAGCACTTTCAGGCCGAGCGGCGCGCCGCTGTCATCATCGAGGCCCGCGGAGGCGAGCGCCCAGCGCGCCGACGCAGCGCGAGCCGCTGGCAGGCGCAACAGGATCGACGGTTGGGTTTCGCGATAGCGCAGGAGTGACTTGAGGCCGTCGCGGTAGTCTTCCATCGCCTCAAAGCGCAGCATGATGACTTCGAACAGGCGTTCGCGTGGCAAGTCGTCGGTGGCAATGGCCTCGGCCGACATCGCCCGGTCGAAATGCGCGTCGACCGCATCGGCCAGCGTGTCGCGCGTTGCGACGCCGTGGAAATCATTGAGGGTGAGCCCGGCCTTGGCGGCAATCTCGCCAAGCGTGAGGTCTGACCATGGCCTTGTGGCAGCGAGATCGAGCGCGGCGAGCAGTCCCTGCTCGATAATACTTGTCGTACGCGCCATGTCCTCTCCTGCCTCAGTCCTTTAGCCGAGAGAGGTCCCGTTCGCGGTTGGCAGCGGCGCGCAGGGCCTTTCTCATCAGGATCGGCATCCCACCTTCATCCATGAGGATGTCAAGGGCGGCCTGGGTAACTCCGTTGGGTGAAGTCACCGCTTTACGTAGGGCGTCCGGGGCCTCTCCGGTGACTTCCATAAGGGCAGCCGCGCCAATGACCGTATTGCGGGCAAGCCTGGCCGACAGGTCTGCCGGCAGGCCTTCGGCTTCGCCCGCCATTGCCATGACTTCGGCCAGCAGGAAGACATAGGCCGGGCCGCAGCCGGAAACACCGGCAGCCGCCGAAATGAGCTTCTCGTCAATCGGGCCTTCCACAACTCCCAGCGGCAGGAGCAACTCGGTTGCCAAACCAGTGTCAGCAGGATCGGCGCCCGCCGGCGCAGTAATCACGGTGACACCCTGCCCGATGGCGCCGGGTGTGTTGGGCATGGCCCGCACCACGCGGGTCGACTCGAATGACGCCGCCAATTGCTTGAGCAGGACTCCGGCCATCACGGACACGACGAGTGTGTCGGGACCGATAAAGGGCGAGGTATCGTCTATTGAGGCGGCAAAGACTTGCGGCTTCACCGACAGGACCACGATATCAGCGGGCGCAGGTTCCGGATTCAGCGTCACCCTGCCCTCATTTGCCCAGCCGGCCACCTCATCCGACGGCCTCGGTGTGACGATGATGATCTCGGATTGGGTCCCGGCGGCCAGCCAGCCGCGCACAAGGGCTGCGCCCATGCGTCCGGCGCCGATCGTCCGGCGCCGATCAGGGCAATGGTCGGTGCAGGCATTCTCTAATTCTCCGTGGAGGCAGTGTCAGGCTTCGCCGTGGGTTTCGAACATCACGGCTTCGATCGCGTCCCGCGGTGACTTGCCGGCCCAGATCAGGAAATTGAAAGCAGGCACGAACCGGTCCGCTGCGCTGATCGATGCCGCAATCGCCGCGCGCGCTTCGCCCGGCGAGACTTCGTCACGGTCGAGCATCGAGAATGTGTAGCGGAAGATGATGACGCCTTCGTCGGCCCAATAGTCGAAATGACCGAGCCAGAGGCGTTCATTCGCCATCATGATGAGTTCGGCAATCGCCGCGCGGCGCGCAGGCACCGGCTTCACGTCAAGCGTCATCGAATAATGGATAGCGGACGGATCAGGGCGATAGGCAAACAGGGCGCCCATGTCGCCCCACTTGGTTTCCGCCACGGCCTGGATCGTGCCGTCCTCGTCGCGGTCGTACTGCCATCCAGCTGCCTCAAGGGCTTCTTCGACCCGCTCGAGCGGATCAGGCAGATCGATCTCAGCGCGGGAGAGATCAAGGCTCATACGGTTCCCCTTTCGGTCGCTCGTGCACGGTGCAGGATTCGCACGAGGAGGCCAAGGGCCACTAAGCAAGCGAGCGGACGCGCGTCCACCCGGTTCTGCAGACTTTACGGCTTATTCCTCAGCTTTCGCCTTTTTCGGCTTCGCCGCTGCTTCCAGCTTTTCGATGCGCGCCTCGAGCGCCTCGACGCGCTCAAGCGCCGCTGTGGCGAGGGCTTTCAGGGCCTCGACTTCATCGCGTCCGGCCAGGTCCATATCGGCGATCAGGGCCCGCACACGCGACTGGGCGGCGGTCCTGGCCTCCTCGCCGGCGGCGCGGGCAGCGCCCATAGCGCCCGTCATCAGACCGGCAATGTCATCGAGCAGTGGATTTGTGTTCGCCATGAGGCTACTCCTTCGCGCGGGGGCGGCTGGGCCATAATTGGCAGCTGCCTAACAGATAGGACGCGTTCCAGACAGGGAAAAGACGCCGCATGACAGACCTCCTGACCCTGATCGCCCTGCCCATGGCAGCTGGCGGCCTGCCTTTTCCGGAATTCAGCCCGGCGCTGGTCTCAATCGATTTCGGCTTTATCGGCCTCGGCACGTTTCACCTGCGCTGGTACGCCCTCGCCTACATCGCCGGCATCATGCTGGCCTGGCAGTACGCCCTGGCGCTGATTAAGAGACCGGCCGTGTTCGGTGGCAAGGCACCTGCGACGAAAGACGATCTCGACGATATCATGTTCTGGATCATCCTCGGAATCATCCTTGGCGGACGGTTCGGCTATGTCCTTTTCTACATGGTCCCCTACCAGCAGGACGTGATCGCGGCGAACCCGCTGAGCGTGCTGAAGATATGGGATGGTGGCATGTCATTCCATGGCGGCCTGATCGGTGTGACGCTGGCCATCGTGATGATTGCGCGCCGGCGGAAGCTGAGCCTCCTGCCATTGGGTGACATTGCCGGAGTCGTGGCGCCGATCGGCATCATGTTCGGGCGGCTGGCCAATTTCATCAATGCCGAGCTGTATGGCCGCAAGACCGACAGCGCGTTTGGCGTGGTCTTCCCGGAAGGCTATGTCCCCGGCTCGACCCCGCCGGCCTACGACTGGGCCAACAAGGCCTGGGTCTATACCGGCCAGGAATTCGCCCGCCATCCGAGCCAGCTCTATGAAGCCGCGCTGGAAGGCCTGCTGCCATTGGCCGTGGCATCGCTCCTGATCTGGAAGTTCGGTGCATTGAAAAAGCCGGGCCTGGTCGCGGGTCTCTTCCTGCTGATGTATGGCACGGGCCGCTCCGTGGTCGAGAATTTCCGCCTGCCCGACTCCTTTGCCAGCGACCTGCCCTTCGGCCTGACCATGGGCATGATCCTGTCCGCACCGATGTGGATCGGCGGCGTCTGGCTGGTCTGGAATGCACTCAAATCAAAGCCCCTGCACTCACCCGACTAGACTGACATGACCCTGAAAGAACGCCTTATCCGCCTGATCGAAACCGGCGGCCCGATTCCGGTTTCGACCTATATGCAGCTTGCCTTGCACGACCGGCAGGACGGCTATTATGCAACCCGTCCCGGCCTGGGACGCGACTTCATCACCGCGCCGGAAACGAGTCAGGTCTTCGGCGAATTGCTGGGCCTGTGGGCCGTGCATGAATGGCAGGCGATGGGGTCGCCCGACGCCTTCTGCCTCGTCGAGATCGGCCCTGGTCGCGGCGTGCTGATGCAGGACGCGCTGCGCATGGCCTTCGTCGCCGGCGGCAAGCCGTTTGCCGATGCGATGCAGCTTGTACTGGTCGAGGCGAGCCCGGCCCTGCGCGACGTGCAGGTGGAACGGCTGGCAATCTATGAACCGCAATTTGCCGAGCAGGCGTCCAAAGTGCCGGACCTGCCGACCATCATCCTCGCCAATGAATATCTCGACTGCCTGCCCGCCCGCCAGTTCCGGCGCGACGGGGAAGAATGGCACGAATGTGTCGTCGGACTGGATGCCGACGGCGCGCTGGCCTTCGGCCTCGCAGCTGACGGCCGCGCAGCGCCGGAAGGCGCGGCACAGTCAGCGGCCTGCGTGGAAGTGCAGACGGGCCTCGATATCCTCGTGGCCGAACTTGCGACGCGGGCGGCGAATGGCGCACCGGTGCACGCCCTGTTCATCGACTATGGCCCGGCGGACGCGGCGCCGGGAGATTCCCTGCGCGCCTTCAAGGACGGCGCGCAGGTTTCGCCGCTTCACGCGCCGGGCGAGACGGACCTCACCGTAGACGTGGATTTCGGGCGGCTGAAACGGCTGGCCGAAAGTGCGGGGCTCGATGTGACCGGGCCGGTGCCGCAGGGCATGTTCCTGCTCGGCCTCGGCGCGCAGGCGCGGCTCAACCAGCTCGTGAAGGCCAACGAGGACGATGGAGAAGTCATCTTCAACGCCGCTCAGCGCCTGATCGACCCGAAAGACATGGGCGAGCGGTTCAAGGCGATCTGTATTTCCAGCAAAGGCCTGCCGAAACCTGCGGGATTCTAGGCCGGCAGCTTGATCTCGTTGGAATCGTCAAGCAGTACGACTGTCGGGGCATGCTGGCGGGCCTTTTCGGCCTCGACGCTGGCAAAGGCCGCGATGATCACCTTGTCGCCGACGGCGAAGTGGCGGGCAGCTGCGCCATTGACGCCGATCGTGCGCGAGCCGCGCGGGGCCTCAAGCGCATAGGTGTGGATGCGCGCGCCATTGGTGACGTTCCAGATGTCCACGCGCTCGTGCGGCAGGATGCCCGACGCGTCGAGCAGGTCCTGGTCGATGGAAACAGACCCTTCATAGTGCAGGTCACACTGGGTGACGGTGGCAGAATGAAGTTTGGCTTTCAGCATGTTGAGCAACAAGATGTGCCCTCCCGGCGATTAGACAGCGTGGCAAATATGCTCACAATGAGTATATGGGGTTCTGCTGCCCCGTCGGCAATGGGTTTATTGCATTGCAGCATACGTCCCGTAAAGCGCAATCTGCATCGGGACGAGGTTTGGTGCTGCAGTATTCAGTACAATACTGAGGCCGAATACACGCGATACACGAATATTCGGGAAATGGCTCGCCTTCGCCGTCCAACCCTATTACCTTTCTGTTAACCACGCTACGAACACTCGGGGGACGACGGCAATGAAGTACAGTCAGATCAGCATACTCGCGCTCACACTTGTTCTGGCAAGTTGTGCATCGCAACAGGTTGAACCGGGCGGCTCGGCGCCGCAATCGGAAGTTCCTCCCCCACCACCACCACCTCCTCCTCCGGTCTTTGAAGAGGACGACGCCGCAGAATATCCGCCGCCACCCACCGTCGGCTCGGGCGGGCCCAGCCGCGGATTGCCGGATGACGACGATTTCGATATCAATGACCTGCCGCCCACTGCTGCGGGCGCGCCAGCGCCGCGCCGGTCGATCGGACGCGCCGTCAGCAACGCCAAGCCGGCCAAGGACTACCTGCCCTTCATCGACGTCGCGATAGATGAGAGCGCACTTTACTCAGAATACGGACTGATGCTGCAGGACCGCTATACGCGCATCCAGATCGTTACCCTGAAACCGGATGCCTATGATATTGAAGGCGTCTCCTCCGGCACCCGCAAGGAGCCGGTCGATACGCGCAACTACAACAAGGAAAGCCGCAACTGGCTGTCACGCATGATGGGCTCGCGCAATGTCACGCGCACGCTGATCGCAGAGTTCGATGTGACCAAGCCGGACATCAAGGCAACCAAGGCGCTGTTCTCGGCGACCTTCTCGTCCGACAGCAGGGAGGGCGAGTCCTGGACAACGAATGAAAGCATCGCCCTTTATGCAACGCCATATTTCAAGGTCGGACCGAACACCACGATCGAAGGCCGGTTCCGCCTTCAGCTCTCGGATGAGCGCCAGTCCTCTGCTGGCGCCAATGTGATGGGAGCGCTGACGACCGCCGCAAACCTGATCGCGCCGACCTCGACACTGGTGACCTATTTCAACCAACCGCTCATGCTTGAAGCGTCGAACTTCCTGAACACGTCCTCGACCACGCTATTCGGCCAATCGATTACCGAACAGTCGACCAGCGCTTTCTCGGTCAAGTCGTGGAGCGATACGCCGATCCTCGTCGTCTCGGCCGAATTGCCGGAAACCAGCAATATCAAGCAGACCAAGGGCAAAGGCGCAATCGGTCAGTGGGCGGTCTATCTCGATCAGCCGATCCCCTCGATCTTCACCGCAGCCACATCAGATTTTGACGGCCAGATGCCGGATTATACCGGCATCCCGTCCGGCGACATCCTGGCCTTCGAAGTGGGTGAGGACCTGACTGTCTATGACTATATCTTCTCGCGGCTCGACCTGGCCGACCGGATCGCCAGCCTCAATGATACAGCCGACGCCGACACAGCCCGCCTGATCTGCAGCCGGATCGAACGCGGCATGTCGGAAATCGGGTTCACCAGTTTTGACGCCGCCGCCGCCGTCTGGGCCGCCTCCGCCAGCGACCAGTTCAATTATGCCGCCCAGTCCGCATTGCAACAGGAAGGCATATGCGAGGGCATGGACCGGTGGCACGCAATGGGCGGTTGAGGACGCCGATTGCGCCGGAACTGAATCGCACGCGCATGATCGCCCCGCCCGTTCACACGCGAATACTTCGACTTTTATTTAACAAGGCGCTGGACAGAAAGATTAACTAAAAGTAAACGTCGCCAGCGGCGCTGGGGACGATACGTGCGAATACAGGATGTTCAGGATGCGCTAATCGCGCTGCGCTCCAAGTGGGCTGCGCCGCTCAGTCGCGCGCGATGCGTCTATGGCGTGTACCTCGCACCGGGCCAGAGCATGCCCGGAATCGCCGTGCCAGACAGCGGACTCCTCTATATCGGCAAGACCGAAACCGGCACCGCGCCGCAGGAACATTTCGACCCGCCCGGCAGGGACAGCGGCACCAGCACCGAGCGCCGGACTCTCGGCGCCCTGCTCAAGGAAGACCTGGACCTGACAGCGCAACCTGGTTCGTTCGGCATCGATGGCGGGAACGTGTCGAGCTATTGTTTCTCGCCGTCGGGTGAGGCGCGCCTGTCTGACTGGGTCCGGACATCGCTGCTCGTGTCGCGCCTCCCATTCTCCGGCGACCTCGCATTGGCAGAATCCCTGCTTGTCGGCCATTTGGAACCACCGCTGAATATCACCAACTGGCATAATCCCCAGCGCGGCCACATCATGGCCCAGCGCCGCATTTGCGCCGAAGAGGCGCTTCTTGGCCTCGATTGACGGGACGCTCCTGTCGCCATCGGCGGCCAATACAGCCCTATCGTCATCTTCAATTCGGACGCCGTTTGACCACGGGAAGCGGCGATGCGCGTTCTGACTCAGCGCCGCATCTGGCAATTGCCTCGAAAGCGCGCTTGCGGGAGGCGGCCAAGTGAGACTGTTCCTGCCAAACACCGTAACACGCCGCCACGCACGAGGCGCCAGATTGCGAGACACGCCCGGCGTGAATCAAAAAGGGCGACCCACGGGCCGCCCTTTGAAAATATCAAGTATCCAGGAAGCTGCGCAGCTTGCGGCTGCGGCTCGGGTGCTTGAGCTTTCTCAGCGCCTTGGCTTCGATCTGGCGGATACGTTCACGCGTCACACTGAACTGCTGGCCGACTTCTTCCAGCGTGTGATCGGTGTTCATGCCGATGCCGAAGCGCATGCGCAGCACACGTTCCTCACGCGGGGTGAGCGAGGCGAGCACGCGGGTGGTTGTCTCGCGCAGGTTCGACTGGATCGCAGCGTCGACGGGCAACAGTGCCATCTTGTCCTCGATAAAGTCGCCGAGGTTTGAATCCTCGTCGTCGCCAATCGGTGTTTCGAGACTGATCGGCTCCTTGGCGATTTTCAGGACCTTGCGGATCTTCTCCAGCGGCAGGCCCAGCTTTTCGGCCAGCTCTTCCGGGGTCGGCTCGCGGCCGATCTCGTGCAGCATCTGGCGCTGGGTGCGGATGATCTTGTTGATCGTCTCGATCATGTGCACCGGAATACGGATCGTGCGGGCCTGGTCGGCAATCGACCGTGTGATCGCCTGACGGATCCACCAGGTGGCATAGGTCGAGAACTTGTAGCCGCGGCGATATTCGAATTTGTCGACGGCCTTCATCAGGCCGATATTGCCTTCCTGGATCAGATCCAGGAATTGCAGGCCGCGATTGGTGTATTTCTTGGCAATCGAGATCACCAGGCGAAGGTTGGCTTCGACCATTTCCTTCTTGGCGATACGCGCTTCGCGCTCACCCTTCTGGACGGTCTGCACCAGCACCCGGTAATTGTCGATCGGAATGCCGATTTCCTGGGCGATCTCCGAAATCTCGCCGCGGACGTCTTCAATGTCGTCCGTCTTGCCATCGACGAAGCGTTTCCACTTTGCTGACAGGGCCCGGACGCGGTCGCTCCATTCCGGCTCCAGCTCGTGGCCGAAATAATTCTCGAGGAATTCCTTGCGCGGCACGCCATGGGCATCGGCCATGCGCATCAGCTTGCCTTCAAGGCCCATCAGCTTCTTGTTGATCGCGTACAGCTGCTCAACCAGCGCCTCGATACGGGCATTGTTGATGTGGATCGTCTTCAGGCTCTCGACGATATTGTTCGAGAGTTCGTCATATTCGGCCTGCGCCTTGGGCGTCAGGTCCTTGCCTTCGAGACGGCGGTGGACGAGCTTGTCCTGGAGCTTGCGGTAGCGTCCGAACCCGTCGGCGATCTCGTCGAGCTTGGCCAGCACGCCCTCACGCAATTCGGCTTCCATGGCCGACATGGACATCGCCGCCGCATCATCCTCGTCGTCGTCTTCGTCGTCGTTGGATTCGCCTTCCGCGCCTTCGGCCTTCGCCTTGGTTTCGTCCTCGTCTTCTTCTTCCTTGGGCTTCGGTTCCGGCGGCGGGTTTTCCGCGCCATAGGTGGCTTCAAGGTCGATCAGGTCGCGCAACAGGATGCGCTCGTTTATCAGCTCGTCGCGCCACACCATCATGGCTTCGAACGTCAGCGGGCTTTCGCACAGGCCCCGGATCATCGCATCGCGGCCGGCTTCGATACGCTTGGCAATCGCGATCTCGCCTTCACGCGAGAGCAGTTCCACAGCGCCCATTTCGCGCAGGTACATGCGTACGGGGTCGTCAGTCCGGTCAGAGCCGCGTGCATTGCCCTTCTTGGTGACAACTTTCTTGTCTTCGATCTTGGTGAGCGCCTTGCCTTCGGCTTCAGCCTCTTCCTCACTCTCGACCACCGCGATTCCCATTTCGGAGATCTGGCTCATCACGTCCTCGATCTGGTCAGACGTGATTTCGTCAGACGGAAGCAAGGCGTTGACTTCATCATGCGTGATGAAGCCGCGCTTCTGGGCCTTCTTCAGGACTTTTTTGACGTCAGTCGCATTGAAATCGACAAGCGTGACGTCGCCGTCCTTCTCGTCTTCGCCTTCACCATCGCCTGCGGTGTTCTTTTTCTTCTTGGTGGCTGTTGCCATTCAAATATCTCCCATGGGAATATCCACCGCTGCCCTGGTAGATCGCCCAAAAAAACTGACCTGCGCCTTAGCTTTCGCCGACTTTTCCTGCTGCCTCGTTCATGCGGGCCCTCAGGGCCCGGCGTTCTGCGACAAGCTGGTGACGCCGGCGCCACGCTGATGGCGACGCCGTTGACTCCCCGCTCGCAGCATCCATGCCAGAGCCGGGTTCCTGCCCGTCGGAACTTCCCACCGCCATGTATTGCTCGAGGGCTATCAGCCATTCCCGTGCCTCGGGCCCATCGGCCGCTATCTGAGGCGTATCAGGATAATCTTTGAGCAATCTGGAAGCGCGCATGTTCCCTGCTTCGAGTAAATGGGCGCTCAGAGCCTTGCGGTCAATAGGTTTCCCTGCGTTCACAAAGTCGAGGATGCAGTCGCGTATCTGGCTGACGTCCGGATCGGGAAACACCGACACGGCCAGCGTTTCGGCGCCGAAGTCGAGCAGGTACGGGCTGTCAATGGCGCGAACGATTGCGCCAAGGCCGCGCAGTTTGGCAGGCGCGCCACCCTTCAGCGCCGCCTGTCCGGATTCTCCTGACGCGGGATTGTGTCCCGTTCCGGGGCGATTCCTGTTGTTGTTACTGCGGTTTGCCTGGCGCACCTGCCAGAAGTGATCGCGCATGCGCGCCTTGAGATCACGCTCATAGGCTGCCCGTACTCCGGGGTGCTTCACCTGGGCCGCCGCCGCCGCCAGCCGTGCCTCGAGACCGGCCTGGCGTTCGGGCGTGTCGAGCGGCTCGGCATCACGTTCCCGGCGCCAGAGCAGTTCTGACAATGCAAGCCGGCTACCCAGCGCTTCGGCCATCGCGGCGGGTCCGCGTTCGCGAATCAGGTCGTCCGGGTCCATGCCGTCGGGCAGCAGCACGAAATATAGCGACCGGCCGGGCTCGACATGCGGCAGGGCCCGGTCGATTGCCCGGTACGCAGCCCCCAGGCCGGCCCGGTCGCCGTCAAAGCAAAGCACCGGCTCGGGCCCGGCGCGCCAGAGCAGCGCGATCTGGTCTTCGGTCAGCGCCGTGCCCAGCGGCGCCACGGCATGGCCGAACCCCGCTTCGGTCAGGGCGATGGCATCCATATAGCCTTCGCAAACGATCAGGCCGCCGCCTTCGCCATGTCCCAGCGCCTCGCGCGCCGCCTTGTAGCGGTACAGGACGCGGGATTTATGGAAGAGCGGCGTATCGCCGGAATTCAGGTATTTCGGCTTGGCGTCGGGCGTCAGGCCCCGGCCGCCAAAGGCAATGATACCGCCGCGCGAATCCGGGATCGGGAACATCAGCCGCCCGCGGAAGGCGTCATAGGGTTCGCCGCCCTTGTCGCTTTCCTTGGCGAGGCCCGCTTCCAGGATTTCCGCCATCGAGAAGCCTTGGGACTTCAGGTGCTCGGTCGTCTTGCGCCAGTCATCCGGCGCAAAGCCGAGCCGGTGGCGCCGCCACGCGGCCGGCAACAGGCCGCGCCCTTCCAGGTAGATCCGTGCCGCCGCACCCTCGGAGGCTTGCAGGCGGTCCTCGAAATAGGATGCCGCCGCCTCGCACGCCGCCTGCAGCCGCTTGCGATGGTCATATTCTTCGGCCGCTTCCGGGCTCGCCTTGGGCAGGCTCATGCCCGCTTCCTCGGCCAGTTTCTCGACCGCCTCCATGAAGGAGAGACGCTCGGTCTCCATCACGAAGCTGATGACGTCGCCGCCCATGCCGGACGAGAAGCATTTATAGATGCGCTTCTGGTCGTTGACATAGAAGCTGGGCGTCTTCTCGGCGGTGAAGGGCGAGAGACCCACCCATTCCTTGCCCTTCTTGACCAGTTTCACCTTGCGGCCGATCACGTCCGAAGGCCGGATTCGGGCCTTCAGTTCATCGACGAAGCCATCAGGGATGCGGACAGTCTGGGACATTCGGGCGAGTGTAGCGCGTCGGGCCGGATTCGGGAACGCACAGAATACCGGCAGGACGGCTGCAAAAAAAAATGGCCCCGCCTTCTGGCAGGGCCATTGCTTGAACGTGGGATGGGCTCAATCGGTGCCTCAGGCGTCGTTCAGCACCGGCGCTGTTTCCAGCTGTTCCGGTGTCATGTTGACCATGACTTCGCCATTGCTGTCGCCCTGCACGACCGTGATCGCATCAAAGCCAATCACAAGACGGTCCGCCGAAGCGACACCAGACATGCCATCGGTGACGACGGCATGCTTCACGGACCCGTCAGAGCTGATGATAAGGTCGGTGATACGCGTATAGGTGTCGGTGACGGCGAGTTCGGCATTGGTGCCGATCAGTTCAGACGCCAGGCGGTAATCGTCCAGGCCGTCCTGTTCGAATTCGGCGACGCCTTCGAGCGATTCATCGACGAGCGCGGCAGAGATGGTCGGCTCGCCGTCGGCGTCCAGTTTCACTTTTACCGCGCTGAACGGCAGCGTGCCGAGCTCACCGGCAACACCGAGGATACCGCCATCGCGGAATACGATGTGGCTCGGACTCATGTCCTTGCCGATCAGCACGTCCGCCACGGTGGCGATGGTGTTGCCGTCTGCGCCGACGATATTATCGCCGATCAGGTCGGAAGCCTTGAATTCGCCAGCCGCCATCACGTAGGCCGGGCGCGCCACGACCGTTTCAGTCAGGGCCGTATTGTCGACGGTACCGTCCGCCATCACGCGGTCGGCGTCCGACGTTTCAGTATAGGCTGAACTGTTGGAGTTAGCTGTTTCAACAGGGGTGTCGGCACCGGAGCATGCAGCCAGGGCGGCCATCAGGGCAGCGGCGCTAACGGGGGCAATGAGGTGTTTCATAGGTTGTTCCTTTCCTTGCGAGAACACCCATCAAACGCGAGGGGCGCGGGCAAGGTTCCGGAAATCACCTGCAATTTTGAGCATCAACAATCGGGCGGCGCCTGGCGCGCGCAGCATTTTCAAAAGAAGCAACGGGTTGCCGCGTCAGGACCGCGTCAGGGCGTCGCGGACGGCTTTGCTGGCAGTGCCGGATTCGACCATGCCCGGGAATTTGTCCTTGAGCGCCGACATGCAGCGGCCGACATCTTTCAGCTTGGATGCGCCAAGGTCCTCGACAATCTTCTGTACAGCCGCCTCTAGCTTGGCGCCGCTGAGGGGGACCGGCAGGAATTTCTCGATGACCTCGATTTCCTCGCGTTCGCGGATGGCATCCTCGATTCGGCCGGCTTCATCGTGTTCGCGCGCAGAGACCTCGCGCTGCGCCACCATGGTTTCGAGCACTGCGCGGACATCGGCGTCCGGACAGCCTTCGCCCACACCCCGGCCGCGTGCGCAGACGTCACGGTCACGCACGGCGCACTCGATCAGGCGCAGCGTGGCAAGTTCCACGTCGCCCGCGCCTTTTTCGGTTTCGGATTTGAGTGCCTGAACGATGCGCGCTTTCAGCGACATCGTCTCACTTGTATCCTCTCGGCCCATGCCGCTATTGCCTTTCACATACCGCGAACGCCAGTTTGCTTGACGATGCGTAGACTCAGCCCCATTAACCGGACGAAACCTCGGTCACTTGGGTTAACGACCGGAAAACGGTCCGGAAGCGGAATGAGATATGACTAAAGACACGAAAATTCAAGCGGGCTCGCCTGCAACGGGAGCTGTGGCCCTTGCGGATGGTACGGTTTTCCTGGGATTCGGCGCAGGCGCTGCAGGTACAAATGTTGGTGAGCTCTGCTTCAATACCAGCATTACCGGCTATGAGGAGATCCTGACCGACCCCTCCTATGCGTCTCAGATTGTCCTTTTCACGTTCCCGCATATCGGCAATGTCGGTGCAAATCTCGACGATCAGGAGGAATCCTCGCCCGCTGCGGCCCAGGCGGCGCGGGGCGCGATATTTCGCGAACCCATCACCGCTCCCTCAAGCTGGCGCTCGACCCACCACTTCGATGACTGGCTGAAAACACGTGGCATTATCGGCCTGTCTGGCGTCGACACCCGGGCCATGACTCGCCTGATACGCGAACACGGCATGCAGAAGGCCGCCATCTGCCACCAGCCGGAAGGCGGCATCGACACCGATGCGCTGGTCGCACAGGCGCGTGCGTGGAAAGGTCTGGACGATGCCGATCTCGCCGCCGATGTCGACAGCGACGCGAATTATGACAACGCCCAGCAGCTCTGGCAGGCGGGAAGCGGCTATGGCGCGCTCGGGGACGCAAAATTCCACGTCGTTGTCGTCGATTTCGGGGTGAAGAAAAACATCCTGCGCAACCTTGCCAGCGTCGGCGCCCGCACGACCGTCGTGAATGGCGACGCGACCGCCGCTCAAATTGCCGCGCTCAAGCCGGACGGCGTTGTCTTCTCGAACGGACCGGGCGACCCGGCCGCGACGATCCTGCGGTCAGGCGACATGATCCGCGACGTGATTGCCAGCGGCACGCCGATCCTCGGCATCTGCCTCGGCCACCAGCTGCTCGCCCTCGCCCTCGGCGCAAAGACGATGAAAATGGCGCAAGGCCACCATGGCGCAAATCATCCGGTCAAGGACATCGCGACCGGCAAGGTCGAGATAGTCTCGATGAACCATGGCTTCACGGTTGATCCGGCCACGCTGCCAGCAGGCGTCGAAGAGAGCCATCGCTCGCTGTTCGACGGCACGAATTCCGGCCTCAGCGTCGCTGGCAGGCCGATCATCTCTGTCCAGCACCACCCCGAAGCCTCTCCTGGCCCGCAGGACAGTTTCTACCTGTTTGCGCGGTTCGCCGACCTTATGGAAGGCCATCGCGGATGACGCCTCCGGTACGCGCCGGACTGCCCGGTGCGTCAGACCCTGCCTATGCCCCCATTCCGGTTCCCGAGGACAATCGCCTTGGCACCATTGCCGGGGACATCGCGGCAAAAGGCTGGAGCTGGCAGCCTGAATTCCTGCCTGACAACCTGACCGCGGCGCTGAGAGCCGAGATTTTCGCCCGCGATGCGGAGCAGGATCTCGCAATGGCCGGCATCGGACGGGAGGACGCCTTCCAGATCGACCGCTCGGTGCGTCTCACCCGCATCTCCTGGATGGACGGATCGAGCCCCGCACAGCGGGCCTTCTTCGACTGGGCCGAACCGCTTCGGGAAAGCCTCAACCGCGCCTTGATGATCGGTCTGTTCGACTTCGAATCCTGCTTTGCGGTCTACCCGGAGGGCGGCTTCTATGATCGTCACCTCGACAGTTTCGAGGGCGCCCGTAACCGGGTCTTGTCGCTGGTCGTCTACCTCAATGAAGACTGGACGGACGACAAGGGCGGCGCTCTGGTCATCTGGCCGGAACGCGCCAGCGAGACAGATGTGCCATCGGCCCGCCTGTTGCCCCACGGCGCAGGAGTGGCGTTCATGCTGTCAGAAACCGTGCCCCACGCCGTCGAAGTCACACACGCGCGGCGGTATGCGATTGCGGGCTGGTGGCGCATCAACCAGTCCGGCGACACCCGCGTCGATCCAATAAGCTAGCGCAGCCCGCGCAGCAATTTCTCGAACGCATCGAACAGGCTGTCGGCGGTGAGGCCGGGATCTCCGCGCGACAGGGCAAAACCTGCGCCGTTCAGGGCGTTCAGCAGCATGACAGACAGCGGCACCACGCCTTCTTCGCTGATCAGCCCTTTGCGGGCCAGGTAGCGCACGCCCAGCTCGACATTGTCTCGGCCAAGCCGGTCATCGTTTGCCTGCCAGCGCGCGAGCCCCATCACGGCGCGCCCGTCGATCAGGACAATCTGCTGGTAGGCTGGCGTGGCAGCCCATTTGAAATAGGTGCGGGTGCCCGCGAGCATGGCCGCATACGGGTCCTCTTTCGATCGCCCCGCCTTCGCAGCGGCGCGCGCGTCCGCATCCATCTGCAACTGAAGTGACTTCCACACTTCCATGAACAAGGCTTCCTTGCTGGCGAAATGGTGGAAAAGGGCGCCTTTCGTGGTGCCGGCTGCCGCAACGATGCTCGCGATGGATGCGCCGGAATACCCTTCGGTTTCGAACAGCTGGCGCGCCGCATCGAAAATGGCACGACGCGTTTCTTCAGCTTGTTCCGAGGTTCTTTTGGCCATGGCGATTTCTTGTATTGAAGGTTTATCATACCAATGGTATGTAAAACTTACAAACGGGTGCGCCTCATCCGTTGAATTTGAATAAAAACAAAGCAGGCTGGGTGGGGACCCGTACAGGCTTGCTGGTGGTGGACGAGATGGCCGCCCCGATTCCTGTTCAGGATGCCGGGCGGCCATTTTCGTTTTGCCCCGGCAGAGTCGCATCAACGCGATTCTAGCCTCTCGTCTGGCGGTCGGTGAAGACTATGTCAGCGGCCCGCAGCGGCTCTCATATTGCGCAATCGCGTCGGGCATCCATTGCCGGAAATTTTCCACGCGGGTCGATGAGGCGGGGTGGGTCGACATCCATTCCGGCGGGCTCTGGCCCTCGTTCAACTTGCCCATGCGCTCCCACAATTCGGGCGCCTCGCGCGGGTCGTAACAGGCGCGCACCAGCAGATCGAGACCAATCTTGTCGGCCTCCGTTTCATGCGCCCGCGAGAAACTCAGCACGGTGCCCTGCGCTGCCACACCGAACGCCTGCATGATCGCCCGCTGCTGGCCGGCATCCATGTCGCCGAGGCCCACGCCGACCGCCATCTGGCCCATCTGCATGACTTTCTGCTGGCTCATCCGTTCGGCACCGTGATGGGCCAGCGCATGACCGATCTCATGTCCCATCACGACGGCCAGCTTGTCGGGATCGCTGACATCGTCGAGCGTCACCTGCCCGTCGCCATTGCCGGTAATGTCGAGAATGCCGGTATAGACGGCCACATAGCCGCCCGGCAGGCAAAACGCGTTCGGCGTTGCGGAGTCCACGACATAATAGGTCCAGTCGAACTGATCGGCGACCGGCGTGAAGGCATAGCCCTGCGCCTCAAGCTCGGCTTCCAGCTCGATCGCAGCGGCCTGCAGCCGCTTGCCGATCGTCCGCACGTCTTCCGTCAGCTTCAGTTCGGCGCCCTGGCATCCGCCTTCAGACGCGCACAATACCTGGTGGCCCTGTTCCTGTTCCTGGTTGAGTATCTGGACATAGGATTGCTGGCCCAGCTTGACCTCGTCCTGCAGCGACATCGTGTTCAGCTGCTTGCGGCCGGAGAATGGCACTTCGGTCTGGTTCATCTGCCAGTAGATGAACAGGCCGACCAGGCCGATAACAATGATCATGAATCGGCCGCCCAGCAGTCCGCCGCCTCGCCGTCTTTGTGGCATACGCATGGTGGGGGCCTCTCCGGAAAACATCGTTACGGCGAGTATTAACCGAGCCTTCCCCGACGCGAAAGCGCCTGAGGTGCTTCACGAACAGTTGTGCGGACGCTATCTGTAATCTCATGACCGAAGAAACAAGCAAGCCGAAGCTGGAAATCCGGATCATTCCGGTGACCCCCCTGCAACAGAACACGTCCATGATCTGGTCGACCGAGACCAAGGAAGGCGTGTTCATCGATCCGGGTGGCGAAGTCGACCGGCTGATGGACGCCGCTGAACAGTTCGGTGTGAAAATTGTCGCCGTCTGGCTGACCCATGGCCACCTCGACCATGCCGGCGCCGCGACGGCCGTGTCCGAGCGCACCGGTTGCCCGATCATCGGGCCACACGAAGACGATCAATGGCTGCTCGACGAGCTGGAAGCCCAGGGCGCCAAATACGGCATTACCGACGGCCGGAATGTAAAGCCCGACCGCTACCTGCACGATGGCGACGAACTGGAACTGGCCGGCTTGAAATTCGGCGTCGCCCACTGCCCCGGCCATACGCCCGGCCATGTCGTGATCTACAACAAGGAAGGCGCGCTCGCCTTCGTCGGCGACGTCCTGTTCCAGGGGTCGATCGGACGCACGGACTTTCCGCGCGGCAACCACCAGCAGCTGATCGACTCGATCACGGAAAAGCTCTGGCCGCTCGGCAACGAGATGCGGTTCGTACCGGGTCACGGCCCGATCTCGACCTTCGGCCACGAACGCCAGTCCAACCCGTTCGTCGGCGACGCTGTGACCGGATACCAAGGCGCGGCCCAGGAAGGCCCCGACGCGATGAGCCAGAAACTGGCCAAGCGCTGGTCCTGACGGCGCGTCGAAGCCGGTTTGCCTCACAGCCTTGTCATGCACCTGCCGGAACCGCTCCGGACGCGGGGCGTTTGCACCCCGTGATCAAGACAAAGAGCACACCATGAAAACCTCTATGAAGCTCTTCGCCACCGGCGCCAGCGCACTCGTCCTGGCCGCCTGTACCTCTAGCGGCACCACCGAACGCAACGCCGCTTACGGCGCTGCCGCAGGCGCCGTCGCCGGTGCGGTTATCGGCAACAATGTCGGCGACGGCGCAGCCAAGGGCTGTAGCGAAGCCGAAGACTGCGACATGCCCGGCGTCAAGGACCAGGACGACGAACGCGACGCTGACGGCGACGGCTATGCCAACGCCTATGACCGCTACCCTTATGACGCGCGCCGCTGGTAGGTCCTCGCCTCCGGCCAGTCAGGCATCCGCCTCTCGAAGCCCCGCATCCTTTTCCGGATGCGGGGTTTTTCGCATGCCATAGGCCTGATTATCCTTGCTTATGCCTGCGACTCCCAGCTATCAGGCACCCGTTTGACCGGGAGCAGGAAACCACCATGCCGAAGCGCACCGACATATCTTCGATCCTGGTAATTGGTGCCGGCCCGATCATCATCGGACAGGCCTGCGAGTTCGACTATTCCGGCGTCCAGGCGGTCAAGGCGCTGAAGGCCGAAGGCTACCGCGTCATCCTGGTCAATTCGAACCCCGCCACGATCATGACCGACCCGGACCTGGCCGACGCGACCTATATCGAACCGATCACGCCCGAGATCGTCGAGAAGATCATCGAAGTCGAGAAGCCGGACGCCCTGCTTCCCACAATGGGCGGCCAGACGGCGCTCAATTGCGCGCTCGACCTCCATTATGCCGGCGTCCTCGAAAAGCACGGCGTCGAACTGATCGGCGCCAAGGCCGAAGCCATCGAGATGGCTGAAGACCGCAAGCTGTTCCGCGAAGCCATGGACCGGATCGGCCTCGAAAACCCCCGCGCCGCGATCATCGCCTCGCCCGAAATTCGTGGGCCGAATGGCAAGATCAAGGGGTATGACCGCCTCACCGGCCTCAAGGCCGCGATGGACGCGCTGGAAACCGTCGGCCTGCCCGCCATCATCCGCCCGGCCTACACGCTTGGCGGCACCGGCGGCGGCATTGCCTATAATGTCGAGGAATACGAGGAAATCTGCCGCTCCGGCCTCGCCGCCTCGCCAAATGCCCAGATCCTGATCGACGAAAGCCTGCTCGGCTGGAAGGAATACGAGATGGAAGTCGTCCGCGACATGGCGGACAATTGCATCATCATCTGCTCGATCGAGAATATCGACCCGATGGGCGTGCATACCGGCGACTCGATCACCGTCGCCCCGGCCCTGACGCTGACCGACAAGGAATACCAGGTCATGCGCAACGCCTCGATTGCGGTGCTGCGCGAGATCGGCGTCGAGACCGGCGGCTCGAACGTGCAGTTCGCGGTGAACCCGAAAGACGGCCGCCTGATCGTCATCGAGATGAACCCGCGCGTCTCCCGCTCCTCGGCGCTGGCCTCCAAGGCGACCGGCTTCCCGATTGCCAAGATCGCCGCCAAGCTCGCCGTCGGCTACACGCTCGACGAACTCGACAATGACATTACCGGCGTCACCCCGGCTTCGTTCGAACCCACGATTGACTATGTCGTCACCAAGATCCCGCGTTTCGCCTTCGAAAAGTACAAGGGGGCAGACCCCGTCCTCACCACGGCGATGAAATCCGTCGGCGAGGCCATGGCCATCGGTCGCAACTTCCAGGAAAGCCTCCAGAAGGCGCTCTGCTCGCTCGAGACGGGCCTTTGCGGTCTCGATGACATGGCCTTCGAAACCGACGCAGCGCTGCGTCAGGCCCTCTCCCTGCCCACGCCCGACCGGATCCAGGTCGTCGCCCAGGCCCTGCGCGCTGGCATGAGCGTCGCCGACGTCCAGGCCATTACCGCCATCGACCCGTGGTTCCTCAACCAGATTCAGGAGATCACCGAAGTCGAGGCCAAGGTGCGCGCCAGCGGCCTGCCCGACGATGCCAACGCCCTCATCGAACTCAAGGCCATGGGCTTTTCCGACAAGCGCCTCGGCCAGCTGGTCGGCCAGTCGGAAACCGCTGTGCGCACCTATCGCCACGCGCGCGACGTGCGCGCCGTCTACAAGCGTATCGACACCTGCGCCGCCGAGTTCGCCGCCAAGACGCCTTACCTCTATTCCACCTACGAGCACGCCTCGTACGGCACCGAGGCGCCCGATTGCGAGGCCCTGCCGAGCAACCGCGAGAAAGCCATCATCCTCGGCGGCGGCCCCAACCGGATCGGCCAGGGCATCGAGTTCGACTATTGCTGCTGCCACGCCGCCTACGCGATGGAAGACCTCGGCATTGAATCCATTATGGTCAATTGCAACCCGGAGACCGTCTCCACCGATTACGACACATCCGACCGGCTCTATTTCGAACCGCTGACCGACGAGCACGTGCTCGAGATCATCCACAAGGAGCAGTCCGCCGGCACGCTGAAGGGCGTCATCGTCCAGTTCGGCGGCCAGACCCCGCTCAAGCTCGCTGCCACGCTCCACAATGAGAACGTGCCCATCCTCGGTACCAGCCCGGACATGATCGACCTCGCGGAAGACCGTGAACAGTTTGCCGCCTTGCTCGACCGGCTCGGCATCCAGCAGGCGCCGTCACGCGTCGCGCGCAGCGTTGAGGAAGCCGAAGTGAAGGCCAACGAGATCGGCTACCCGGTCATGCTGCGCCCGTCCTTCGTCCTCGGTGGCCGCGCCATGGAAATCGCGCGCGACGACGAAGACCTGCGCCTGTTTGCCGCCGAGGCCTTGAAAGTCTCCGGCGACGCCTCGCTCTTCATCGACCGCTACCTGTCAGATGCCATCGAAGTCGATGTCGACGCGATCTGCGACGGCGCCAATGTGCACGTTGCCGGCATCATGGAACATATCGAGGAAGCCGGCGTCCATTCCGGTGACAGCGCCTGCACCCTGCCGCCCTACACCCTGTCGGCCAACCTGCAGGCCCGCCTTGCCGAGCAGACCATCGCGCTGGCCAAGGCCCTCAAGGTGCGCGGCCTGATCAACATCCAGTTCGCCGTCAAGGACGACGAGATCTACGTCCTCGAAGCCAATCCCCGCGCCAGCCGCACCGTGCCCTTCGTGGCCAAGGCCGTCGGCGCGCCGATTGCCGCCATTGCCGCCAAGGTCATGGCCGGCGAAATGCTGACGGAATTCGACCTCACCAATGCCAATCCGCGCCGCGTCGCCGTCAAGGAAGCCGTCTTCCCGTTCGCCCGCTTCCCGGGCGTCGACCCCCAGCTTGGCCCGGAAATGCGCTCGACCGGCGAAGTCATGGGCTGGGACGACGATTTCGGCATGGCCTTCCTCAAATCCCAGCTCGGCGTCGGCGTCCGCCTGCCCGAGAGCGGCACAGTCTTCATCTCGGTGCGCGATTCCGACAAGAAGGGTGTCACCGAAGCGGCCCGCAACCTGGTCAGCATGGGTTTCACGCTGATCGCCACCAGCGGCACCGCGACCTTCCTCGAAGGCGAAGGCCTGCCCGTGTCACGCATCAACAAGGTGCTGGAAGGCCAGCCGCATATTGTCGACGCCATGATCAACGGAGACGTGCAATTGGTCTTCAATACAACTGAAGGTGCAGCCTCTCTCTCCGACAGCGCCTCGATCCGACGCACGGCCGTAAATCGCAAGATCCCCTATTTCACAACACTTTCAGCCTCGATTGCCTCCGTTCAGGCGATTGCGAGCTTGAAAACACGGGAAATCTCCGTTCGCGCCTTGCAATCGGCCTGACAGCGGGCCACTTGACGGCCTGAATTTTTGCGACAAGCATTTCGCGCCAATTACAGAACAAGGGATCTTAAATGGAACGCATTCCCATGACCGCTGAAGGCCATGTTGCGCTTCAGACAGAACTGAAGACGCTGAAATCTGTCGAGCGCCCGAACATCATCGCGGCGATCGCGGAAGCGCGCGCACATGGCGACCTGTCGGAAAACGCCGAATACCATGCCGCCAAGGAAAAGCAGAGCTTCATCGAAGGCCGTATCAGCGAGATCGACGACAAGCTCGCGCGCGCTGACGTCATCGATGTCAGCAAGTTCTCGGGCACCAAGATCCGCTTCGGCGCGACCGTGACCATCGTCGATGTCGAAACCGAAGAGGCCCAGACCTACAAGATCGTGGGCGAAGACGAAGCGTCGGTGAAACTCGGCAAGATTTCCGTCACCTCCCCCATCGCCCGCGCCATGATTGGCAAGGAAGAAGGCGACGAGGCCGAAGTCGCCGCCCCTGCCGGCGCACGGGCCTACGAGATCACGAAGGTCGAGTACAAATAAATGGGCGGGCCGGGCCTGCTCGGACCTTCCGTCTGGGCGGTGTCAGATGGCCGTGCAGGCAACGCCGCGCAGGTGCGTGCCATCCTGCAGGCCCTCGGCGAAACCCGTCGCTGGATGAAGATCGCTCATATTGACGGCGCAGCCCATCGCAGCGATCCGGTGACGCTCAGCCCCCGCGCGCCCTGGACTTGGCTGCCCGCCGACAGATGGCCGCTGCTCAAGCATGCGCTCCCTGCCGCCCAGCGCGGCGTGCTGGAAGGCCCCTGGCCGACGGTCTGGATCGCTGCGGGGCGCCGCTCGGCCCCGTTCACGAGCGCTGTCCGCAATCTTTCGGGCGGCAAGACGCTGACCGTTCAGATCCTCGATCCGCACATCGAGTCGACGCATTTCGACATGCTCGTCGCGCCGACGCATGATGCCGTGACCGGGCCCAACGTGATCGAGACCATCGGCTCGCCCTCCTATTTCGCACCCGACCAGATCGAGGATGCCGGACAGGCCTTTGCCGATCTGGCCGACGAGCGCGCCAAGAGCGCGATTGTCATCATCGGCGGCGATTCAAAGACTCACACATTTACACCCGCCGCCGCCGAGCGCCTCGAAGGCCAGCTGCGCCAGCTGGCCGCCGAAGGCTGGCGCCTGCGCATCACCACGTCGCGGCGCACGCCGCTGCCCGTCGTCACCCGCCTGCGCACCCTGGCCGACCAGGTCGGCGCCCGCTTCTGGGCCGGTCCCGAGGATGGCCAGAACCCGTATCTCGCCTGGCTCGCCTTTTCCGACGTCGCCATCGTCACCGAAGACAGTTCCAACATGCTGTCGGATGCGGCCTGGTACGGCCTGCCGGTCCACATTGCCCGTCTCGAAGGCCGCCATGAGAAATTCGACCGCCTGCATGACAGCCTGATCGCGCATGGCGCGGCGCGCTGGTTCGGCGGCACGCTGGAAACCTGGACCTACCCGCCCTTGCGCGAAGCCGACCGGGTCGCCGACGCCATTGTCGCCAAGCTGCTGGAACGTCACCCCCAGCCCGACATCCCCGCCAGCGGCAACACCGTCGCCCCGCCCGACTGGATGAGCTGAGCGCCCCCTTACCACCCCCCAGCCACACCCATATCACCCCCTCGGCACCCCCATGCCACGTCCATCCTCCCCCGTTCACAGGGGCGGTGTCAGACGGCAAAGCCGTCTGGCGGAGGGGGACTTATCCGCCCCCTGCCGTACGCGGTGTATAATGCGCCGCGATGCCAAGTTTCTCCCTCCTCACCCCGATGCCGGGCCTGTCCTGGTACCTGCTGCCAATCTGGCCGCTTATCTTCTGGCGCATCCAGCGCCTGAAGGCATGGTTCCGCGCGAACGGCGGACCGGGCTCGCAAATGCTCTGGGGTGTCGCGTGGAACGGGCACGTCGTGATCATCCAGCTCTCGGATGACCTGTCCGGGCATCGTCCGGGCATTTTCCGTGCACCGGTGTCGGACAGGCTGGGGCGGGTCCTGTCGGGTGAAGACCCGTTCTCCTCTCTCTTCCGTTCACCCCGGCGGACGCCGGGGCCCAGAGCCACACAGGCCGGACTCGCCGCACTGGGTCCCGGCTTTCGCCGGGAAGAGCGGGCGTTTGGCGTGATCCCCGACACCTGACCCGTGCCTCACCCTCAGGACACCCATACCTCCCCCCAAGCGCCCTCACAGGCGCCGCACGTGCAGCAACCTAAGCCGCCACCACCCGTTCATCTGACGGAATGGCTTTCAGGATAAATCCGCCGCCAAGTATTTGCGTGCTGCCGTCCGGATCATACAGCACCGCCGCCTGCCCCCGCGCCACGCCTTCTTCCGGTGTATCGAACCAGATCACCGGAATGTCGCCCTGCCAGCCGAGCCGGCCCGGCACCGGCGGCCGCGTCGAGCGCACCCGCACCAGCACCGGGGCGCCGGCATCGGCCGCCGCTTCAAGCGTGCCCTTGCCGAGCCAGTTCAGCTCTTCCAGCAACAGGCCGGACGTCATCAGGGCCTCGCGCGGGCCGACCACGACCCGCCGGTTCAGCGCGTCGATCTTGACCACGAACAGGGGCTCGCCCACGGCCACATTCAGCCCGCGCCGCTGGCCGATTGTGTAGTGGATCACGCCTTCATGGCTGCCGAGCACCCTGCCATCAAGGTGCACGATATCGCCCCCGCGCCCGGATCCGGGGCGGAGTTTCTCGACCACTT